>Ga0075418_10000236_pt1 | contig 55007 bp, 34 predicted proteins | sample SoiMetdeltSBSDD2_FD_81776 | JGI IMG/M metagenome (GOLD analysis project Ga0075418, IMG submission 81776) | Bulk soil microbial communities from a Populus tree surrounding site in Tennessee, USA - Soil MetaG P. deltoides SBSDD2 | ecosystem: Environmental > Terrestrial > Soil > Tree plantation...
GCTCGGCGCGCGACCGGGCGCGGTGGTGCGAATGCTGATCGCCTCGGGAGCCAGACCGGTCGCCGCGGGGAGCCTCGTCGGATTGGTTACGGCGGTCGTGATTGCCGCAGGAATTGGTTTGGCAGTACCAGGTGTCGACGCCCGCAACCCGTCGAACTACGTGGCGGTCGCGTTGACGATTGCCGTCGTCGCTCTGGTAGCGAGCTATCTTCCGGCGAAGCGGGCGGCGACGATTGATCCCGTTATTGCCCTGAGACAGGAATGACTGTATTGGTGATTTGGGATTATTGATCATTGATGCGTTGTTGATTGGAAATTGGAGATTGTTGATTGTTGATAGAAGCTCAGTCGTCCATGAATCACCAATCACCAATCCATAATCGCCAACGAATCAACAATCAAAGATCGGTAAATCAAAAATGTTTGACGGTATTTTGCAGGATCTGAAGCACGGCGCCCGGATGCTCGTGAAGAATCCGGGATTCTCGCTGGTCGCTATCGCCTCGATCGCAATCGGCGTCGGCGCCAATGCGGCCATGTTCAGCCTCGCCGATGGCCTCGTGCTTCGGCCACTGCCCGTGCCGCGCGGCAACGACGTCGTGGCCGTCAGCGCCATCGCTCCCCGCGCGAACGAAGTGTTCTTCACCAGCGACAGCGGGGTCTCCTATCCCGACTACGCGGACCTGCGAGGAAGCGCGCAGAGCTTTTCCGGCTTGCTGGCCTATAACGTTGTCGTCACCAGCTTTGCAGACCGCCGCGATCAGGCGGCGCAAAGCAAATTGGGACTCGCCGTCAGCGCGAACTTCTTCGACGTGCTCGAGCTGCAGCCGGCGCTCGGCCGTACCTTCCGCGCCGACGAGGACCGCGTGCCAGGACGCGACGCCGTGGTTGTGCTCGCGTACGAGACATGGGCCGACCTGTTTGGATCGGATCCGTCGGCAGTCGGGAAACAGGTTCGACTCGGCGGCCTCGACTTCACCATCGTAGGCGTCGCGTCGGCAAGCTTCACTGGAATGCACCTGGCGCTGCCGCCGGCCTTCTATATCCCGATCGCGATGACGCCGTCGCTTCCCGGCGCGCCACCCAAGCTGCTCGAACTCCGCAACGTCCGGGGTCTTGGTGTCCGCGGCCGGCTCAAGTCCGGCGTCTCGATCGAACAGGCCCGACAGGAGGTCGCCGCGATTGCGCGTGGCCTCGAACAGACGTACCCGGATACCAATCGCAACTACGGATTGCTGGTAAAGACAGCGTTCGAAGCTCGACTCGAAGAGCGTGGGCCGTCGGCGCCAAGCTCGTTCATGCTCCTGACTCTGGCGTTTGTCGTTCTGCTCGTCGCGTGTGGAAACGTGGCCGGCCTGCTCACGAGCCGGGCGCCAGTGCGCGAGAAGGAAATGGCGCTTCGCCTCTCGATCGGAGGTGGACGAGTCCGCATCATGCGCCAGTTGGTCACCGAAAGCTTCCTGCTGGCAGCAGGAGGAGGCGCGTTGGGGTTGGCGATGGGCTATGGCGGAGTGTTGTTTCTTCGTCAGTTGCCGATCGTGAGTGACATTGGCGTTCGCCTGACCTTCGATCTCGATCGTCGCGCGATCGTCGTCGGCATCGTCCTCGCCACGGTAAGTGCCTTCTTTTCGAGCCTGATCCCGGCGTGGCGCGCGAGCCGGGCGACGAACCTCGCGTTCACCCTGCGCTCGGGAAGCTCCAACGTCCAGCGACTATCGCGTCTCTGGGGACGAAACGGACTGGTGGCCGGGCAAGTCGCGCTCGCGCTCATGCTCCTGACCGTGACGGTATTTCTCTCTCGAGCGTTCGAGGCCGAGCTCAGTCGACCGGGATTCCGAACCGATCACATGCTGCTCTCGAGTTTCCAACCGCGGCTCGCCGGCTACGACAACACACGAGCAGAAGCGTTCTACCGGCAGCTCAAAGAACGGGCGCTAGCCTTGCCCGGCGTCACGTCGGTGGGTATGACGTCGGTCATGCCGCTCAACCAGGACAATCGCGAGCCTGCGCGAATCGTCCCCGAAGGGTTTCAGCTACCTCGCAACACCGAGAGCGTCACCGTCCTCTCCGCGCGAATCGACGAGGGCTATCTGGACACGATGGCCATTCCCCTCGTTCAAGGCCGTGGCTTTCAAGCGAGCGACACGGCGACAACCCCTCGCGTCGTCGTGGTCAACCAGGCAATGGCCTCCCGCTTCTGGCCGGGAGAGGATCCGATCGGGAAGCGAGTTCGCCTGTTCGATCGCGACGGCCAACCGTGGGCAGAGGTCGTCGGCGTCGCCACGAACAACAAGTACAACTGGATTGGAGAAGGGCCCACGCCGTGGTTGTACTTCGCCCAGCGGCAGGACCTTGGATTTCGGACGACGCTGATCGTCGCCTCCGAAAGCGACGCTGCCGCGCTGGCAGCGCCGCTTCGCGAGATCGTCAAGGACCTCGATGCGAATATGCCCTTGGCGGGTGTGCGCACGATCGAAGAGTTCTACTACGGGAACGCCTCTGGAATCGTGCGGGCACTGACACAGGTCACCGGGACGATGGGACTGCTCGGACTTCTGCTCGCGTTGGTTGGTCTGTACGGGCTCGTCGCATACTCGGCCGCGCGCCGCACCCGTGAGATTGGGATTCGGATGGCCGTCGGCGCGCAGTCCTCAGCGGTTCTTCGAATGGTCCTCCGTCATGGATTTGTGCTGTCGGCAACAGGCGTCATCCTGGGCATCGTCGGAAGCATCGGCGTTGGCGGAGTGCTGCGCGGAGTTTTCCCTGGACCCGGTGCTATCGACCTCGGAACGTACCTCCTCGTCGTGCCGCTGCTCGTGGTGGTGACGCTGTTCGCGGCATGGATCCCGGCACGCCGCGCGGCGCGCATCGATCCACTGGCCGCGCTCCGGCAAGAGTAGGCGCGTGGAACTGATAGTTCACACCCGGACATCCCGTCCCATCCGCGGACGGTCCATCCCCGCATGGCAGCGTACAGTGCTGAAGAACAGGCGGAATTTAGACTGAGGCGTCGTGGCGGGATGGCATGGGCTTTGACCTTACGGACCGTGTAATGGTCCCTGTCCGCCATGCCTTCCGGACGCTCAGGAAGACTCCCGGGCCCAGCTTCGTCGTCATGACGACGTTGGCGATTGCCATCGCCGCTACAACCATCATTGCCAGCACTATCGACAGCGTCTGGCACGCGATTCCCGCCACTAACACCGAACGGCTCGTCTTCGTCGCGTCGACCGATCCGCGTCCCAGTCAGGCTCAGTCCGGCATGATCGGCAATCTGGCCATGACCGGCACGTCCGTTCCTGACCTGGTCGACTGGACCATGCAAGCGACAACGGTCGAGCAATTCATCGCCTTCGAGTACGGCACCGCAACTGTGACCGGACGTGAGGCGCCCCTTCGCGTCTCAATCGTCCGCTCCACAGCCGAGATGTTCTCTGTGTGGGGCGTTCTCCCTGCGCTCGGACGAGTGTTTGGGAGCGACGACGGCAGGATTGGCGCAGCACCGGTCGCGCTACTCAGTCACCGATACTGGCAGGAGCAGTTCTCGTCTAACGCCTCCGTCATCGGGACGCGCCTCGTGCTCGACGGCAGCCCGCACACGATCGTCGGGGTGCTGCCCCGCGAGACACGCGTCGGAATCTTTGGCGATGCCGAGCTCTTTGTCGCCAAACCACTCCACTCAGCGCGGGCTGCGCGAGACGAACGACGGCTTTTCGTGATGGCGCGGCTCAAACCCGGCGTGAACAGGACACAGGCCGAAGCCGATCTCTCGAGCGTCGCCGCGCGGCTGAGAGCTGAATACCCCCACACGAACGGACAAACGGGCGTGGTCGTTCGCCCACTGATCGAGCAACTCGGAGGAGGGATCCGGACACTGCTCGTCCTGCTCGCCCTCATCGCGTTCCTCGTTGCGGCGATGGCGTGCGCCAACGTTTCAAACGTGGTGCTCGCGCAGGCGACCGCGCGGCAACGCGACCTGTCGGTGCGGACCGCTCTTGGCGCACGGCGCTCTGACCACTTGAAGCAGATCGCCATCGAGAGCCTCGTGATCTCACTGGCAGCAGGTGCGATCGGTTTACTTCTCGGCGGATGGGGACTCGCGCTTCTCAAGTGGCTGGCAGGGCCGCAGGCACGTTTATTCAGTGACGCTTCTCTCAACTGGCGGATCGTGGCTGCAGGTGTTGCCATGGCTTTCGTCCTGCCACTCGGCTTCGCCGTGGTCCCGGCGATTCAGTCGTGGCGTCCTAATGCCGTCGACCTGATGGACGGCTCGCGCGCGGTCGGTGGTGGATCTGCTCACCGCATCCGACGCGGGCTGGTCGCAGTACAGGTCGCACTGGCCGTCATCCTGCTGGTCCAGATTTCTCTCTTTGCCCGAACCGCGTGGAACTTCAGGACGATGGAGAACGGCTTCGAGCCGGGAGGTGTCCTGACCTTTCGGGTTGATCTTTCGCCGAGCTACACCAACGAGAAGACGCTCGAGTTCTATCGCACCCTGTTGGCGCGTATCGACAGCCTGCCAAGAGTCGCCTCGTCGGGATCGATCAACCGCCTTCCGGTTGCGGATCGTGAGATGAGCGCACGAATCAAGGTCGATGGCGCGGCACCGGTCGAGGAGGAGGCGCTGCCGTTCACCGCGCTTGCGACGGTGAGCACTCGCTATTTCGACACGTTGCGAGTGCCGTTACGTCGAGGCCGCGGCTTCACGGATGCGGACTTCGATGCCAGCGCGCAGCCAGTCGCGATCGTGAGCGAAGACGCCGCGCGCCTCTTCTGGCCGGGCGGCGATCCCGTCGGCGAACGCGCGACGATGGTCGCCCCGAACGTACCGAATATCCCGGTGCAGATTGTGGGTATCGTGGCCAACGTGCGAAAGGGAGATATCGATCAGCGGGTCGCGCCCCAGGTGTACGTGCCAAGCACATGGAAGCCCGATCGCACAATGGCCGTCGTCGTCCGCGCGGATTCGACCGATCCGCTGCAGCTGGTGCCGGCAATCCGCGCGCAGGCGGCCGCGATCGATCCAAGTGAACCCCTCTTCAACGTGGCGTCGATGCAGCAAGTGCTCTACGAAGACCTGGCGAGTACCTACACGCTCGCCGGATTGCTCGGCGCGATCGCCATCGTCGCCCTCTGCCTGGCTGGCGTCGGCATCTATGGCGTGGTCTCGTTCATGGTCACGCTGCGAACACGCGAAATCGGTCTCAGGATGGCGCTCGGTGCCCGACCCGGCGATGTGCTGGGTATGGTGATTCAGCAGGCCGCGCGGCCGGTTGCAGGTGGCGGAATGCTCGGCGCGCCCGCTGCACTCGGACTTGTTTACGTGGCGTCGAGCACCTTCGTCGAGATCGACGTCACCGATCCGATTCACTACGTTGCCGTCACGTTGTCCATTTTGCTGGTGGCACTGGTCGCAAGCTATGTTCCGGCGCGTCGAGCCGCGCGGATGGATCCGCTGATAGCGCTGAGACAGGAATAGAACATTTGGGATTGGCTGACAGCATCCTCCAGGACGTCAAATACGCGCTGCGATCGTTCAGTGGCGCACCGCAGTTCACGGCGGCGGCAGTGCTGACCCTGGCTCTCGGTATCGGCGCGAATACGGCGATGTTCAGCTTCGCCGATGCCACTGCGTTACGGCCGCCGGATGTTCCCCGCCCCGGCGAAATCGTCAGAGTCTTCACCAGCTCAAAGGACACGCCCTTCGGCGAGGTTTCATACCCCGATTACTACGATTTGCGGACTCGCGCCAGGACGCTGGCGAGTCTTGTCGCATACGAGACGGGCGACTTCGCGCTCGCAACGAGCCCGCAGGAACCCGCGAACTATCTTGGCGGCTGGCTCGTCAGCGCCAATTTCTTCTCCGCGCTTGGCGTTGAACCGAACATGGGTCGGGGATTTCTTCCCGAGGAGGACACTGTCTCGTCGGCTGTCGCCGTGATCAGTCACCGGGTATGGCAGCGCGATTTTCAGCAGGGGCCCGACGTCGTCGGCCGCCGCATCCTGCTCTCCGGAGCCGCGTTCACGATCGTGGGGGTCGCCCCTGAGCACTTCACGGGATCGGAGTTGTACTTCCATCCCGACATCTTCGTTCCGCTCTCCGCGATGCGCAGTGTGTATCCATCGCTGCCGGATGACGCCTTGAATCGCCGCACCAACCGGATGCTGACAGTGTTGGGACGCCTTCCCTCTGGCGTCACAGCGACCCAGGCGGCAAGCGAGCTGGCGGTGATTGCACGGGATCTCGAAGTCGCGTATCCGGACTCGAATCGAGGACGAACCGCAGTCGTGCTCCCGGAGATCACCGCTCGAGCCCGGCTCGACGCCGGCGGCGCGAAGGGAGCACTGGTGATCCTGGCGCTCGTTGGCCTCGTGCTCCTGCTCGCCTGCGCCAATGTCGCCAATCTCGTACTGTCGAAGAGCACAGCGCGGGCTCGTGATCTTGCACTGCGACTGTGCGTCGGGGCGACGCGCATGCGCCTCGTGCGCCAGTTGTTGATCGAGAGCTTTCTGCTGGCGATAGCCGGGGGCGCCGTGGGCCTGATGATCGGTGGCTGGGTACTCGCGTACCTGTCTCGCGTTGTGATCATTCCAAGCGCTCTACCGCTGTGGATCGACCTGCGCCTCGATGCGCGAGCGCTCTTGTTTACGGCGCTCACCACCATCGTCGCGGCGATCCTCTTCGGTCTGGCTCCCGCGCTGAAGATTTCCGCATCGTCGAGCCTCAGCAGCGTGATCAAGAAGCAGGCGGAACCGCTCTCGCGCAAGCTGACACTGCGGACGGCCCTGGTCGTCCTGCAGGTCGCAATATCCGTCGTGGTACTCGTGTGTGCCGGTCTGATGGTCCGTGCATCCATCACTGCCCAGCACGTGGACCCGGGATTCCGGACCGATCGCGTCTTGCTGGCATCGTTCAACCCGGGTTTAGTCCAGCTCAATGCGGACGAGACGCGCAGATTTTACGAACGGCTCGTCGAGCAGATTCGCGCGCAGGCTGGTGTCGCCGCGGCTGGACTCACACGATACGTACCGCTCGGTGTCACCAGCGGTTCTCTTGGCATCACCGTCGATGACGCGCCGCTTCCCGAGGGACAGGATCGCATCTCAGTGGCCGAGACGGTGGTCGACTCGGGTTATTGGGATGTCATGCGTATACCGATCGTGCGCGGTCGCGGCTTCCAGGCGTTTGATACCCCGGCGAGCACTCGGGTTGCGATCGTCAACGAGACGATGGCCAATCGCTACTGGGCTGGCGACGATCCAGTGGGCAAGGTGCTTCGAATTCCGGATGTCGCTGGACCGAACGGACCTCAGACGTTGATTCTCGAGGTCGTCGGCGTTGCGAAGGATGGAAAGTACTGGCAACTCGGCGAAAGCGCGCAGCCATTTATCTATCGACCGCTTTCGCAGGCACGGCCCGGGTCGATGACGATGGTCGTCCTGGCCGAAGACGGGACATCACCGCTGGCTCTTGCCTCCGCTGTCGGATCGGCCGCCGCCAACGTCAACGCCGCGGTGCCTTTGTACGATCTGCGGACGATGGAGGACTTGTATCACGCCCGCGCCCTCCTGCCGTCTCGGATGATGTCGCAGATTGTGACTGCGCTCAGCGTGCTCGGCCTCGTACTGGCCTGCGTCGGTTTGTACGGCGTCGTGACCTTCCTGTTCTCGAGCCGTACCCACGAGATCGGCATTCGGATGGCGGTTGGCGCGACACCATCTCGCGTGCTGCACATGGTTCTGACTCACGCGATGTTCCTCGTCGGCCCGGGCCTCGTTCTGGGAGTGAGCGTCGCCGCGCTGCTGACCCCGCTCTTGGCGAGCCCGGCATTCGACTTCGTGACAGCGAATGATCCGATCGTGCTGATGGCGGCACCGTTGACAATGGCACTGGTGTGTCTCGTCGCTGCGACGCTTCCTGCGCGGCGAGCCGCACGCGTCGATCCTACGCAGGCGTTGCGACAGGACTGAACAGCATTCTTGATTGGGTGATCTTTGATTGTTGATTCGTTGATGATTGGTGATTTTGGATTGTTGATTGGAGTCGCAAATCAACAATCACCAATCCTCAATCAACAACGAATCACCGATCAAAGATCGAGAAATCAACAATGATCGATGGCCTCGTCCAAGATCTCAAATACGCGATCCGGTCGCTGAGGCGGTCGCGCGGCTTCACGTGCCTTGCGGTCGCATCGTTGGCGGTCTGCATCGCTGCGGGGACCTTCATCTTCGGCACCGTGACGTTGATGCTTGGGTTCTCGAAGCCGGTCGAGCGCGTGGACCAGCTCGTCGACATCTTCACGAACGTCCGCGATCAGCCCTTTCAGACATCGTCATATCTCGACTACCTCGATGTGCGCTCGCGAAACACGGTGTTTCAAGACGTCGTGGCATCGGGGCCGGTGATTGCTGCGCTGAATCCCGGCGGTGGCACGCGGATGGTGATTGGGGAATCAGTCAGCGGCAACTACTTCGAGACCCTGGGCGTGCACGTGCTTCACGGTCGTCCAATCGTCGCCGTGGACGATCGGCCTGGTGCTCCTCGCGTCGTTGTGCTCTCACATGGTTTATGGCAGCGAGAATTCGGCGGCCGCGCGGACGCACTTGGCCGAACCGTGCGGATCAAAGGGCAGACCTATACCGTCGTAGGTATCGCGACGGCGGACCTCGTCGGCATGACACCGTTTCCCGCGCAGCTCTGGGTGCCACTGACCTGGCTCGCTGATGTCGGCACCATGGGTATCACCGACTTCGTTCCGTCACCGGGAACGACTCCGCTCGAACGACGAGGCGAGCGTTGGCTCTTCGTCAAAGGACGACTCAGTCCGGGCCAGACGATTCAGAGTGCACGAACGGACCTCACCACCGTCATGAGCCAGCTCGAACGGGAATATCCCGTCAGCAACAACGGGAGACGGTTTGCCGCCGTCCTGACGAAGAACGTCCGCTATCACCCCATGGCGGATCAGATGCTGGCCGCAGGTGCGGGCGCCCTCAGCGTCGTCATCGGACTCCTGCTCCTCGTGGGATGCACCAACGTGACGGGCATGCAACTGGCGCGCACGACCAGTCGACTGCGTGAAATGGCGATTCGCCTCGCCCTCGGTGCAGGTCGCGCCCGCCTGATCCGGCAGCTCCTCACTGAGAGCCTGTTGCTCGCGGGCGCCGGAGGACTCCTGGCGCTCTTGCTGATTTGGCTGCTCATGAAGAGCCTCGCCGCCACTGACCTCGCGATGCCCATTCCGATCACGATGGACCCTGAATTGGGAACGGGGCTCGTTTGGTTCGCGGCGTCGGCTGCCCTCCTCAGTGGTTTCCTCGCCGGCCTGGTGCCGGCACTGCGCGCCACGCGTTCAAGCCAAGCCATGTGGCTCAAGAATCAGATGCCTGGCATTCAACTGCGACGTCGGTGGACGCTCCGCGACGGACTCGTGGTTACGCAGACCGCGGCTGCTGCCCTCTTGCTGATCATCGCGGCGCTGTTGATTCGAAGCATGGTCATCGCCGGCAGGATCGACGTCGGGTTCGAGGCATCGAACGTGACCGCCTTCACCACCGGCACGTCGGCGATTGGGTATGACAATCTCCGCGCGCAGCGCTTCTATGCGAGCGCGCTTGACGCCATTCGCCGCTTGCCTGAAGTGCAGGAGGCGTCCCTCGTGTGGCGTACGCCATTCGACCTGACGTTTTACCAGGACCCCATCCTGCTACCCGACCGCCACACGAGCAACGATCAGGTGGTTCCGACGGAGCGGACAATCGTCTCATCCGAATACTTCGCAACGCTCGGCATTCGCATCATCGAGGGGCGTAATTTCGGCCCGCTGGATACGCTCGACTCGCCGCGAGTGGCCATCGTCAACCAGTCGATGGCGCGCCGTTACTGGCCGACAGGGAGCGCAGTCGGGCAACGGTTTCGGATCGGTAGCCTCACGGGTCCGGAGCACCTGATCGTCGGGGTGTCGGCGGATTACAAAGTCCGGACCGTCGGGGAGCCACCGACGCCGTATATCCACTTCGCGCAGTCGCAACGGCTCGACGATGAGTGGACGATCCTGGTGAAGTCGCGCGCTGGATTCAGCGCACCAGTCGAGGCCGTTCACCGCGTACTCGCGAATCTCGAACCTGACCTGTTATTCAGGGCGAACTCGATGGACGCCAAACTGGCGACCGTGCTGCTGCCGGCATCCGCAGCCGCATACAGTCTCGGGATCGCAGGCACGATGGCTATGCTTTTCGCCGCCATCGGACTCTACGGCGTTGTCGCCTTCATGGTCGCGCAACGGACGCACGAGTTCGGCGTCCGACTGGCGCTCGGCGCAAGGCCCCGACAGGTTATCGGACTCGTCTTGCAACGAGGCCTCACGATGGCAGCCGTCGGCGTCTTCGTCGGCGGGGTCGCAGCGGCGGCTGCCGCGAAGGCACTCGCCGGAGTGCTCTACGGAGTCGGTCCCGCCGATCCGCTCGCCTGGCTGATGGCGTTTGCTGTGGTGATTGGAATTTGCCTCCTTGCTCATGCGGCGCCCGCGCGTCGAGCGGCGACGGTCAACCCGGTGGATTCATTGAGGGCTGAATGATGGACACCGTATGGAAAGACGTTCAGTACGCGCTCCGGTCATTACGCCGCACTCCCGGATTCACGGCCGCTGCGCTGGTGACCCTGGCGCTCGGCATCGGCGCGAACACCACGATCTTCAGCCTCATCGAGGCCGTGATGCTCCGGACGCTCCCGGTCAGCGCGCCAGAAGAGTTGCAGTTCGTCGCCATCGGCGCCGGTGGCCGCGGCGACGCGATGAGCACGGCGTCGAACTATCCGTGGTTCGAGCGAGTCCGCCAGCGCACCGACGTTTTCACAGGCGTCACCGCTTTTAACATTCGTGACTTCAAGATCGCATCCGAGAGCGGCGCCGAGCGGGTCGTCGGCCAGTACGTCAGCGGTAATTTTCACGCCTTGATCGGCGTCGCGATGGCGCTCGGACGCGGGTTCTCGTCCGAAGACGATCGCGCGCCGGGCAGCAGCCCGTTCGCGGTGATCAGCTACGACTACTGGACGCGACGCTTCAACAGGCGCACTGACATCATCGGCCAGACGCTGGCAGTGGGAGGACGGCCGCTGACAATCGTCGGCGTCACCGCGTCAGGCCTCTATGGGCTGCAGCCGGGTCGATCGATTGATATCACCCTGCCGCTGTCGATTCGCATCCAGGACGAACCCGACTTCCTCACCTGGCTGGACAGTTGGACCAGCATGCCCCTCATCGCTCGTGTGAAGCCGGGAATCGACGTCCGTCAGGCCGAGTCCGTTCTGCAGTCGGTCTTCCGCGAGCACATGTCCCTGCCTGAAACGCAGGGATTCAGCCGGACCCCCGATGGCAGGCTCCGTTTCGCCTCGCTGCTCCCCGCGGCGAGAGGTCACAATCAACTTCGGACGCGATACGAATTACCGCTCACTGTGCTCATGAGCATGGTCGGCGCGGTACTGCTCATCGCGTGCATCAATGTGGCGAACCTGCTCTTCGTCCGCGGCACCGCGCGCGCCAGCGAAGTGGCCATCCGCATGTCGGTCGGCGCCAGCCGCCCGCGACTCGTGCGACAGTTCCTCACCGAGAGCCTCGTCCTCGCGGTCAGTGGTGGCGCGCTCGGTCTGGTTCTCGCCGGTTGGGCCACACGATTTGTCGCGGCATTGTTTCGCGAGAATCAGAACCCGATCGTCATCAATGCTCAGCCGGACGGCGCCGTGTTGTTGTTCGCCACGGCGCTCTCGGTGTTGACCGGCATTCTATTCGGTCTGACACCGGCATTCGGTGCGACGCGCGCCAGCGTGGCGACCGCGCTCAAGCCCGGGACCTCGGCGAGTGGCATGACCCGGCGATGGTCGGGGCGATACGTGCTGGTCGTGGCACAAATCGCGATGGGCCTCGTGCTCACCTTCGGTGCCGCGCTCCTGGTGAGAACCCTGCAGAATCTGCAGCACGTCGATGGCGGGTTCAACACCGGTAACGTGCTCGTGTTCGCACTCGATGCCCGCGACACGCGCTTCCCCGCCGAGCGTGTGGTCAGTCTGTGCGGCGATGTGCTGGATCGCGTTCGCAGCCGAGCCGGCGTCCTCTCCGCATCGTGCTCGACGATGAGCCCGATCGATACGGCGATGGAAGGACGCGCGATTGGCATTCCAACGCCGCCACCGGGAGCAGGAGCCAGTGACGTCGTGTTTGCCAACACCGTCACGCCTGAGTACTTCGAGACTTTTGGCATTCAACTCGTACGCGGGCGGCTCTTCACCACGCAGGACCGATCGACGTCGATGCGGGTGGCGATCGTCAACGAAACCGTTGCACGCACCTACTTCGGCGATGCCGATCCCATCGGCCGTCCACTCGCCTGGGGCCGCAAGCCGAATCCCAGCCAGGCATTGACGGTCGTCGGCGTAGTGAGAGACGCACGTCATTCGCTCAGGGAGTCGCCCCCGGCAATGGTCTATCAGCCTCTCGAGCAAATTCTCGAGCCACCGCTGAACCTGACGGCTGCCGTTCGTACATCTGGCGATCCAGGCCTCGTCACTGGTGTCGTTCGTGCTGACGTGCTGGCCTTGACCCGCGATGTGGCAGTGTCGTGGGTCCGGACCATGCGGCAGCAGATCGACGCGGCGCTCGTCACCGAACGGCTGCTGGCCACGTTGTCGACCGCATTTGGCGTGCTTGCGCTGCTGCTGGCGTGCCTGGGTCTCTACGGCGTGATTTCGTTCGACGTCACGCGGCGCCGGCGGGACATCGGCATTCGCCTGGCCCTCGGCGCGACGCGCACCACGGTTCTGGCTGGCGTCCTGCGACAAGCTGGAACGATCGCCATCGCGGGCCTCGGCCTCGGGCTCGTGGGCGCCTGGTTCGCCTCGCAACTGGTGGCGGACTTCCTCTATGGCCTGCCGCCGCGCGATCCGTACACGCTGACGGCCGCGGCGCTCGCGCTCGCAATGACGGCGCTCGTCGCCGGCTACTTGCCGGCGCGTCGCGCGGCGCACGTCGATCCAGCGGTGACTCTACGAGCGGAATGACAAGAACATTTGGGACTGGTCGATCTTTGATTCGTGATTCGTTTTGGATTTGTGATTGCTGATTGTTGATTTGGTTTTGATTGATCGTCGCCGGATATGGCAGAGACCTGACTGAACAAATCACGAATCACAAGTCGACAATCAACAACGAATCGCAGATCAAAGATCACCTATTCAACAATGATTGAAACTATCCTTCAGGATTTGAAATACGCCGTTCGGTCACTTAGACGCACACCCGGCTTTGCCGCGGCGGCGATCATCACCCTCGCGCTCGGTATTGGCGCCAACTCCGCAATCTTCACGCTGCTCGACGCGGTGATGTTCAAGCCGCTCAACGTGCCGGCACCACAGGAGCTCGTCGCGCTGTACGAACAGCCACGCGAGGGCAGCCCGGATGCGAGTGGCGGGACGGGTCGATACACGCGGTTCTCGTACCCACGCTTCGAGCGACTTCGAGACGCCCTGGGCACTCGCGGATCGCTGGCGGCGATGACGCGAACCACTTCCCTCGTGGTTCGCTTTCCAGGAGAGACACAGTCGGAAACCGTCCGCGCGCAGCTGGTCTCCGGTGAGTATTTCGCGACGCTCAATGTCCGCGTTACGCAAGGAAGGGTCATCGGCATTCCCGATGTACGACCTGTGAGCCCTGCTCCGGTCGCCGTGATCGGCGATCGGCTGTGGAGGGAGCGCCTCGGTAGCGCCAACGTGCTCGGCCAGACGCTCCTCGTCAGCGGAATCCCCACCACCATCATCGGCATCGCTCCGCCCGGTTTTATCGGTGCGTGGAGCGACGCTCGCGCCGATTTGTGGTTGCCCCTGACGATGCAGCAGGGCCTGCAGTACCGCAACAATGCCAGCTCGTATGGTGAGGTCGACGTCGATCAACCGTGGATGACGCAGGACCGCATGGCCTGGCTCAATATCATCGGTCGCATTCCTTCAGTGGACCTGGGGCAGGCTCGCGCGGCGCTCGAGATCGCAAATCGCGCAGCGGTGCAGGACATGGCCCCCGCGATCGATGACTCGCGCGTACGTTCAGAGATCTTGTCGAATGCCCTCGTCGTGCAATCGTTCACGCGAGGGTTCTCCCGGATGCGTGCGCAACTGTCGCAGCCATTCATCGCGCTCACGGTGATGGTCGCGGTCGTGCTGCTCATCGCGTGTGCCAACGTCGCCGACCTCCTGCTCGCGAGGTCGGCGGGGCGGGCGCGGGAGATCGCCATTCGCATCGCGGTTGGCGCCAGTCGTACGCGACTGCTGCAGCAGGGGCTGGTTGAAAGCACACTGCTGGCGGGACTGGGAGGAGCCGCCGGGTGGCTGGCTGGACTTTGGTCCAGTGGTCTGCTGGCAAGCGCGTTCCTCTCCACGTCGCGCGATCGACTACCCGAGGTCTACACACCGGATAACCGGGTCTTCATGTTCACCGCCGGCGTGTCGTTGGCGACTGCACTCCTGTGCGGGTTGCTGCCCGCGTTACGCGCCGGACGCGGCGATGAAGCCGCGACCGTCGTCAGCACATCGCGAACCAGCCTCGCAATGCCTTCGATCTTGCGGGGCATGCGGCCGTTGGTTGCGGCGCAAGTGGCGCTTGCCGTCGTGGTCGTGTTCTCGGCAGTACTTCTCGGGCGCAGCCTGATGAATTTCGCGAGAGTCGATCCTGGCTTTGACACGGAGCACCTTGTTTCGGTGTCGTTCAATCCGGCCGCCAGCGGTTACCGCCCTGACCAAATCGCTGCGCTCAACTCGCGACTCGTCACTGCCGTCAACTCGACTGGTGGAGTGGTCTCGGCGGCCGTCTCGACGTGCGGGCTGCTCGCCGACTGCTCTTACAGTGGCTTGTATGCACTGGACGGTCGCACTGACGACGACATCGATCTGAACGAAAACTACGTCGGGCCGGGCTACTTCTCCACGGTCGGCATTCCAGTGACGGCCGGGCGCGAGTTCGATGACCGCGACAAAGAAGGTGGAGCCCTCGTCGCTATCGTGAGCCAGTCGATCGCAGACCGCTACTTTCCTGGGGGAGATCCGATCGGCCACCGCATCGGCGACCGTGAGTTCACGGCGGAGATCGTCGGCGTCGTGGGTGACGTTCGCCCCTACATGCTCAGGGACGCACCAGTGGCGATGGTTTACTTCCCGATTCGCCAGTGGCCCAGCCAGTCTCACAACCTCGCCGTACAGGTGAGCGGTGATGTGAACCAGGCAGTGTCATCTGTCAGTGCTGGACTGCGGCGCGCGGAACCCGGACTGGTGCTCGACAACGCCGCCACGATGGCGCTTCAAATCGAACGCAACGTCCTCCGCGAACGGCTCGTGACGTATCTGGCCGCCGTATTTGGTGCGCTGTCGTTGCTGCTCGGCTGTGTGGGACTGTACGGCGTATTGTCTTATTCCGTCGCCCGCCGCACGCAGGAATTTGGTGTGCGGCTCGCACTCGGCGCCAGGCCGCGCGACCTCACGCGCGATGTGTTCCGCGATGCGCTGGTGTTGACGGCTGCCGGTACGGCCGCAGGGCTGGTCGCTTCGCTGTGGGTAGCCGGGCTGCTTCAAGCGTTGCTCTTCGAGGTCAGCACATTGGATCCCGTCGTGGCTCTGGCTTCGTGCACCCTGCTCCTGGCCGCGACGCTCACGGCCAGCTACCTACCGGCACGGCGCGCGGCTCGCGTCGATCCGATCGCTGCGCTCAAAACTGACTAGATCTATTGCTGATCTTTGATCTTTGACTATCGATTCGTTGATGATTTTGGATTGTTGTTTGGTGATTGATGGCACGAAACGGCCAAGCTGATCGATCAATCAATCGCTAATCTAAGTTCAACAATCGACAACGATTCAACAATCAAAGATCAAGAATCAGAAATGGAAGCCGTGAGTTGGGCGTTGGGACTTCTGGGGCCGGAAGTTGCCCCTGTCCGCTTGCGGGACGACGATTTCCCGTCGTCGAACAAATTGCCCCCCGGATCGCGTAAATTTCGTAGTGGTTCTGGCCTGTTGTGCGGCCCGAAACGTGTATTTTGTCCTGGTTGCTGGTCCGCACAACGGGCTGCCGCGCGAAGCGCGGCGAGAGATACTGCCAGACTAGCCGGTCACGCTGCCCGGATATCAGGGGCAGCGTCCTGGCTAGTCCGGACCACTTGGCAGCCACCCGGCACGGGGATTGATGGGATTCGCCCAAGCCCTGGGATTCGCCGGCTCACAACAAGGGATTGATAACCATGATCTTCAGACGCTCGTCCTCCTCGGCCCTGACCGAGCCCCCGCAACTCGATCCGACAGCTCCGCTCATGTCGCTCAAGAGCGTCGAGAAGTCGTTCCCCGTCGGAGCGGGGCAAGTCTTTGTCCTGCGTCGTATCGCGCTCGACATCAAGCCAGGCGAGTTCGTTTCGATCATGGGGCCGTCGGGGGCTGGCAAGTCCACGCTCCTCCACATTCTCGGCATGCACGACAGCGCCTGGAGCGGCGAGTACTACCTGATGGGACATCCCATCCATGCGCTGGCGCAAAAAGATCGCGCCGCCCTGCAGAAGCGCCACATCGGGTTCGTGTTCCAGAGCTATCACCTGCTCGACAACCTGACTGTCTACGAGAACATCGAGCTTCCGCTGTCGTATCGCGACGTCAAGAAATCGGAACGCCAGGGCACCGTCGCAAGCGTGCTCGATCGCTTCGGCATCGTGGCGAAAAAGGATCTCTATCCCAATCAGCTGTCCGGCGGACAACAACAGCTCGTCGGGGTCGCGCGCGCGATCGTTGCCAACCCCGCCGTGATTCTGGCGGACGAACCGACGGGGAACCTGCACTCGTCGCAGGGACAGGAAATCATGGAGCTGTTCAAGCGGCTCAACGAACAGGGCACGACGATCGTCCAGGTGACGCACTCGGAAGCCAACGCCGCGTACGGCGATCGTGTCATCAAGCTGCGCGACGGATACATCGAGCAGAGTTGAGATCACGGCCCGGCTAAGGCCGGACACTCCAACTGAAGGTGAGCGTGATTGCCGATATCAGATTTGCCGTTCGGTCTCTGCGAAAGAGTCCTTCTTTAACGGCGATCGCCCTCATCACACTCGCTCTCGGGATCGGCGCCAACGCGACCGTCTTCAGCGTGCTCGAAGCGATCCTGCTTCGACCGTTGCCGATCGCGGCACCGGGCCAGGTGTTCTTTCTCGAGACGACCGATGGCGGGATCACGCAATCCGTACCCGATTACCGCGATCTCAAAACGCGGGTGTCCACGTTCTCCGATCTGGCAGGGTACCGGATCAGCCCGATGGCGCTGCAGAGTGACGCCGGCGCCCAGCACGTCTGGGGATATCTCGCGACCGGCAACTATTTCGAATTGCTTGGTGTTCGACCTGCCCTCGGCCGCCTGTTCGCGGCAGCAGACGATGGAGCGCCGGGGGCCTCGCCGGTCGCAGTCCTCAGCTTCGACAGCTGGCAGCGGCGATTCGGCGGCGATCCGTCGATCGTCGGCCGCGCAGTTCGTATCAACAACCTTCCCTACACCGTGCTTGGCGTTGCTCCGCAAGGCTTTCAAGGCACTGAGATCTTCTATCGCCCCGACGTTTGGATCCCGATGGCGATGCAGCCTCAAATCGAAGCGCGAAGCTGGCTCGACATCCGCAATACCCGCAATTTGTTCCTCGTCGGCCGTCTGCGCGACGGCATCACCGCTGCTCAGGGCATCGCGGATCTGAACAGCGTCGCGAATGCCCTGGCGCCTATCTACCCTGACTCCTTCAAAGGTGTCGGTTTTCAGCTCGTCCCGCCGGGTCTTCTCGGCAGCATGGGCCGTGCGCCTCTTCGCGCGTTCATGCTCGGGCTGATGTTTCTGTCGGGGCTCGTACTTCTGGCCGGCTGCGCCAATCTCGGCAGCTTGCTCTCGTCTCGCATGGTCGATCGCTTCCGCGAAATCGCGATTCGCCTGGCGATCGGCGGTTCACGAGCCGATGTCCTCCGCTACGTGTTCACCGAGATTGCGCTCCTCTCGGCGATCGGCGGCGCCGCTGGCTACGTCCTCGCCGTTGCGCTCCTGCACATCCTCAGCGGATGGCAGCTACCGTTGGCGTTTCCGGTTCAGTTCGACGTTGAGCCTGATCTCATCGTCATTGCCTTCACCACCGTGGCGACGACGGGTACGGCCATGATCGCAGCCCTTGCCCCGCTCCGGCAGGCGTGGCGGACAAATCCGGCGCGACTCGTTGCCTCGTCCTCGGCCCCTGTGGCCTTCGGATGGCGCTTGCGTGACATATTCCTCGCCGCTCAAGTGGCCTTGTGCTGCGTCGTGATCTCGGCCAGCGTCGTCTCGATTCGAAGCCTCAATGCCGCGCTGAATGTTCCAATTGGATTTAATACGGACGGCGTGGTCGCCATCGGACTCGACGTGTCATCTGCAGGATATACACCGCAGGACGGACTCCGCTTTCAGCAGCGTGCGATCGATGCAGTGTCCACACTTCCGGGAGTCACGGCGGCCGGCTTCACGAGCGCCCTTCCGCTCACCCTGGAACGATCGACCGCGACAGTGATCCCGGCGGATGTCGATCCGGCTGCGGCGCGCCGCATCGAGGCTCTGGTGTACGAGGTGTCGCTTCAGATTCTCGAAGTGCTCGAAATGCCCGTGGTTTCCGGCCGCACATTCACGGTGAATGATCGTTTCCAGAGCGAGGCGGTGGCGATCGTCAATCGTGCTTTTGCCCGGCAGGTCCTGCTCACCGAGGATGCCGTCAACATGCGATTTCGGACGTTGGCCGGTCGCTTGGTCCGGGTCGTGGGCGTCGTGGACGACGGCAAATACGGTTCGCTGGTCGAAGCACCACAACCGGCGATGTTCAGGCCGGTCGCTCAGTCGTACTCGTCCTCGATGGTATTGCTCGCGCGATCGTCGCGTGCGGTCGCAAGCCTGCAACGCGACATCGAGCGGATCCTCACCGCTCTCGATCCGCGCGTGCCCTTGCTCAGTCGCGGCAGCCTGGCAGACGCGATCGCAGTTGCGTTTCTCCCAGCCCGCGCAGCCGGTGTCGCCCTCACCGCGTTCGGTGTACTCGCTGTGTTGCTCGCGATCATTGGTGTCTACGGCCTCGCGACGTATTCGGTGACGACACGAACGCGGGATATCGGGATCCGCGTCGCGATTGGCGCCCGGCCGTTGCAGGCCGTGCAATCGGTGCTCACTCGAACATCGGCACTCCTCGCAACCGGCGCCCTCATCGGCATCGCGCTCAGCGTCGCCGGCGCGCCGCTCCTCCGCTCGGTCATGTTTCATGCGTCCGCGCGCGATCCGCTCGTCATCCTCCTGGTAGGGATCGTGATGGCTGCCATCGGGCTGAGTGCGGTGTGGGCGCCGGCACGGCGGGCGCTCAATGTCGATCCAGCGCGAACGTTGCGAGAAGTCTAGGGCCCAGAACGCCAGACGCGCGCTCGCGGTGGATCCGGCAAAGACGCTGAAATCCGAATAGGTAACGGCGGGTAGACCCGCCGTGGTCACAAGCGCGTCTAAGGACGCGCCTCTACTTTGGTGTGTGGAAACTCGACGAGGTGTCGACCGAGAACTTCTTGTAGCCCGAATACTCGAATGAGCCGCTGCGCCGCAGCGTGAAGAGAAGACCGACGCGGGCGCTGCCGTTGTAATTCGCGACGGCGGGAAGCCACACTTCACCGTTGACCTTGCGCCGCAGGAATGACAGGTGGGCTCCCTTGTGCAGCCGCGCAAGGACCCCGAATCCCCACGAGAGATTGTCAATCGCGTTGGCCTCGAGCTTCACGAGCTCGTGGTCGCTCTCGCTGATCCACGCCTGCACCGAGAAGTGCTTCATCATCTCGCCTTCACGGGTTTTGGGCTTCGAGTCCGGCCGTGGGGTCAGCGTGAAGGCGATCGTGTCATGACCCTCGATGCGCTCGCGCCCGGTCATCTTGACGTCGAACACGGTATAGATGTCGGCGACGGCCTCGTCGCGCTCGTCACGCAGCTTCTGCCAGTCGCGTTCCTGGCGGGCCTGTTCTTTGACGGGCTCGGTCTCGAGCCGCTTGGCCATCGCGTTGGCTTTCTGAGCGCGAGCGCGATCCTGTTCCGCCAGTTCCTCCGCAGACACTGGCTGGCCGTTTTCCGAGATCAGGCGCTCCCACCGAGGCTGGCCGGGAAGCCCGGGGTAGCTCTCGAAGACTTTGGTTGATTGCTCCTGGATGACCCCATCCTTGTCGAGCTTCACCTCGCGCCGGGTCTCGACATACATGTAGCTTCGCTGAACCGAGCTGTCCCTTTGGAGGTGTTTTCGGGTCTCCTTCAGGAAGGCCTGCTGATCCGGCAAAGGCCGTTCCTGCGCCCCCGGAACCGACATCGACAGGGCCGCAAATGCCAAAGCGGCCATCAACCACCGGCAACCTTTGATCATCTCTTCCTATCGTACCAAACAGGGCCGGCCTGCGGGTCCCCGTCCGGGTCCGGACGCCGTGTCCCAAGAGCGAACAGCGGTCGATATCCCAGGACAGTTTTCAGGCCGTTGGCGGCGGCACGCCACTTGATGCGCCCATCGACAGGCACATGGAGATCGTCCTTCGCGACATTCGCCGCCCCCCCAGATGCCTCCGACGCCGCGTCGGCCTTACGGCCGCCGCCACGTCGACCCCTGCTCCTTGGTATCGGCGCGACGACGGCAGTATTCAGTGCCGCGAGCGGCGACGGGCCATCATTCTTTCCTGAGGGATAATTTCGCGTCGTGCCTTCCACTTCGCCCCGCGTCCTCATCGCCGACGATCAGCGCGATGTCCTTGAAGCCCTTCGCCTCTTGCTCAAAGGGCAGGGTTATCAAATCGATACAGTCGAGTCGCCCGCCGCGGCGCTGACGGCGCTCAGCCAACGTGATTACGACGTCGTGCTGATCGACTTGAACTACGCGCGTGACACCACGTCGGGCGAGGAAGGGCTGGAACTGCTTCGTCAGATTCACGCGGGCGATGCGGTCCTGCCCGTCATCGTCATGACGGCCTGGGGCTCGGTGCACGTCGCCGTGGAGGCGATGCGCCGCGGCGCCGGTGATTTCATCGAGAAGCCCTGGGACAACGACCGGCTGCTCACCATCCTGCGCACGCAGATGGAGCTCGGTCGGGCGCTGCGTCGCGCCGGGCGCCTTGAAGCGCAGACCCGCGCGGCGACCGAGGGGAGTGCCACGCTGATCGCTGAAGCTTCCGCGATGCGGCCGGTGCTGCAGATGATCGATCGCGTGGGCCCATCGGACGCCAACGTGCTCATCACCGGCGAGAACGGCACCGGGAAGAGTCTCGTGGCGCAGGCGCTGCACGGCGTATCGCCTCGCACGGCACGCCCGATGGTCACCATCAACGCCGGTGGTGTCTCCGAGGGTGTGTTCGAGAGCGAGCTCTTCGGTCATGTGAAAGGAGCGTTCACCGACGCCAAGCAGGATCGCGTCGGACGCTTCGAGATGGCTGACGGGAGCTCGTTGTTCCTCGACGAGATCGCGAACGTACCACTCGGCCAGCAGCAGAAACTGCTGCGCGTGCTCGAGACCGGCGAATTCGAGCGGCTCGGGTCGTCGCGGACACGCAAGGCCGATGTGCGCCTGATCTCGGCGACCAACGCCGACCTCAACGCTGAAGTCGCAGCCGGCCGTTTCAGGCAGGACCTGCTCTTCCGTCTCAATACCATCGAGATCCATCTGCCCCCGTTGCGCGATCGACGCGAGGACATCCCGCGCTTGGCCGCCTGCTTTCTGACGACGCACGCGCAGCGCTATCGCAAGGCGATCACCGGCTTCGATCCGTCCGCGTTGAGGGCGCTCGTCGATCACCGCTGGCCCGGCAACGTCCGCGAGCTGGATCATGCCGTGGAGCGCGCCGTCCTGATGGCGCAAGGCAACGTCGTGCACACCGCGGATCTGGGTCTGCGGGCCCCGGTCGCCATGGGCGAGCATCTGGACGAAATGAGCCTGGAGGACGTCGAAGCGCTGCTGATCCGCAAGGCCATGGCCCGTCACGGTAACGTGACGCTGGCCGCGAAGGCACTCGGTCTCAGCCGCTCCGCGCTCTATCGGCGCCTCGAGAGGTACAGGCTCTCGTAGACCTGTGTCCAAACGCACCTACGACACACCGAGACACAGAGACAGTCGCCTTCGCCGCTGGCTAAGGCGCCCAAGCAGACACGCCGGCTTGCCCGCCGAAGCTTTAGCGGAGGCGGGTGTCCTCAGTGCCTTTGTGTGTCGGAGTCATGGGAGGTTTCGTCGCAGGTGATGGGGTCTTTCTTTACTCACGATCGTCGAGTCACCCTCCTCACGCTCACAACGGCGCTGCCAGCCATCGTGCTGTCGATCACGCTGCTCTGGCTCGGGGGCTACTCGACGCTCGTCCGTGTCACCGCCCTGGTCCTCGCCCTCGGTGCGTGGATCGCTTTGACCATCGTCGTTCGCGATCGCGTCGCGCGCCCGCTGCAAACCATCGCGAACCTGTTGGCGGCGATGCGCGAAGGCGACTTCTCCGTCCGGGCGCGGGAAGCACCAGGCAGCGATCCGCTGGCGCACGTGATGCTCGAAATCAACACGCTTGCCGAGACCCTTCGCGTGCAGCGCCTGGGCGCGCAGGAAGCCACCGCCCTGCTCCGCTCTGTGATGGCCGAGATCAACGTCGCTATCTTTGCCTTCGACAACGAGCATCGATTGGTCCTCGTCAATCGCGCGGGCGAGCGACTGCTCGGTCAGGACGCCATCAGCCTCATGGGACACCCGGCGGGCGAGCTCGGATTGCAGGCCGCGCTGGGCGGCACGTCCACGATCCAGGAGTTGAGTTTCCCGGGTGGCACCGGGCGCTGGGAAACACGGCGCACGACGTTCTGGCAGGGAGGGACGCGACACGAACTGCTCGTGTTGTCCGATCTCAGTCAGCCGCTGCGCGATCAGGAACGCGAGGCGTGGCGTCGCCTCATTCGCGTGATCGGGCACGAATTGAACAACTCGCTCGCGCCCATCAAGTCGATCGCGGGCAGCCTCGAGTCGCTGCTCGCTCGCGATCCTCCACCGGACGATTGGCGCGAAGACATGCAGCGCGGCCTCGGCATCGTCGCGTCGCGCGCCGATGCGCTCAGTCGGTTTACGAGCGCGTACGCGCGGCTCGCGCGCCTGCCGGCACCGACGCGCAAGGCGTTGGCGTTTGGTGAGCTGATGCGCCGCGTCGTCGGACTCGATCCACGACTGCCGGTGACGCTCGACGGATGCTTCGAGACGACGTTGTCCGCTGACGCCGATCAACTCGAGCAACTGCTGATCAATCTCTTGCGCAACGCGACGGACGCCGCGCTCGAGACTGGTGGCAGAGTGGCGGCGATCTGGACGACGCAGGATGACATGCTGGTCGTTCGCATCGAGGACGAAGGACCCGGCCTTCAGAGCACGAGCAACCTGTTCGTTCCGTTCTTCACCACCAAGCCAGGTGGTTCAGGCATCGGCCTCGCGCTCAGCCGCCAGATCGCTGAAGGACACGGCGGTACGCTCGCACTCGAGAACAGGAGCGATCGACGCGGTACGCGCGCGACGCTGCGACTGCCACTCGGTTATCCCTCCTGACGCGAACCTCGAATCTTCGATTGTTCGATGCGGTGTCGTTTTGTGCACATGTGACTCAACCGTTGGTGTCCATACGAATTTTGCTTGACCTCGCTCGCAACGCCAGAGATCATCACATCCACCCCCACAACTGACCGTTCAATCCGAAGCTCCCCGGACCAGGGTGGATTCCGTACGTCCACAGAGGAGAAACACATGTCGAAACGAGTAGTGATCGGTTTCAGTTTGGCAGCGCTCGTCCTAATGGGGGCGGAATCGGTCTTTGCGCAGAGTTCGAAGGCGGCGTGGAGGTTCAAGGAGCTCATTGATCTCGCGTCGGCGGCGGCAAATCCCGCCAATCCCGGCTCCACCACCCCAAACGACACCGGATGGGTCACGATCCTGACGACCCAAATCAAGACGCCGAATGCGAAGGAGCTCGCGATCGGCGTGTCGCTTCAGTGTGGTCTTGTCACAGACACGACGGTCAGGAGCAAGGGTGGTGAGCTCGACAGCGCGGCGGCCCAGTCGCGGATCAAGGTCCAGGTGAAGATCACTCAGCCAGACGGCAGTGAGGTTTTGGCGCAGCCGAGCAATGGACGCGATCTGGAGGAGGTGCTTCTGGACGCAGATACAGGCGTCACCTACTGTGATCGATTCCAGAAACTCGCGGCGCGGTTCTCGGGACTCAACTGCACCGCCGGTGATGACGGCGCTGTCACTTGTGCAGACCCCGAAGAGCTGCAGCTAATTTTGAAGACTATGACCGTCCATCACTTCAACTTCCTGCACGCGAACGCGATCCCTGGAGTCCAGAAGGTCGAAGTGCAAGCCAGGGCGCAGTCGGCCGTAGCGCTCGATGGTACGAAGCTCGGCGCAGCCGGCACGGCGGCGTTCGCCGGCGCGGGGGCGTTGTCCGTGGAAACGATCCGCTTGATCAAAGACGTCAACGGAACTGTGGATCTGGAAAACTTGCGCTAGTCTCGGCCAGAGGCCGCGTTGGACAGCCTGGTGCCCAACGCGGCACTCTGACATCATCCCTTCACCCACCGAAGATATCGCCTCCAGGCCGAGCACGACTTGACTACAATACGCGCGACCGGCACGGCGCAGCACGCCGGTCGCACGCCGCGCCGAAGCCTTTCGGCGGAGGCGGGCGCAGCGGACTCTCCGGACCCCTCAACGCCGTACTCGTGGAGGCAACGCGACCATGCGATCGATGCTTCGCGCGATGTGTGCCCTGTTCCTGGGAACCGTGTCGACTGTTGTCATCGGCGCCCAGGAAGCCAAGCCCACGGGCCCGACCGTCTGGGATGGCGTCTACACCGACGCGCAGGCCGACCGCGCGGCGGGCGTGTTCAGCCAGAGTTGCGAGCGGTGCCACACACTTACCTCTCAGGGCACCCGGCCACTGAGCGGTGACAAGTTTTGGGAGGGCTACACGCAGAAGACCGTTGGCGATCTGCTCAACTTCGTTAAAACCAATATGCCCAACGGCCAGGGCGGCTCGCTCCCGGCTCCTACGTACAACGATCTCGTCGCGCTGATCCTGAAGTCGAACGGCTTCCCCGCAGGCAAGACCGAGGTCACACCGGAAACCGTGGCAAATGTCCAGATCATCCCGAAGGACGGCCCAGGCGAGCTGCCGAACAATACGCTCGTCCGAGTCGTCGGCTGTCTGGCCCCGAAAAGTGGAGCCGACTGGACCTTGACGAGTGCGACCGCACCTCAGCGAATCGAAAAAACCGGGCCTGTTCCGGAAGACGCCACCCGGCCGCTCGGCGATCGGACTGTGGCCCTCAAATTCGTCCTGAACCGGCTCGACACTTTCGTGGGTCAGCGAATGTCCGTGACCGGGATTCTCATCGGCGCCGGGGGCGTAAACGGCATCAACGTCGCGACCGTAAACCGCGTGGCTGAAGCGTGTCCCTAGGGCGGAATCTGGGCAAAAACCTGCAATAACCGCCGTTTCGTTTATACGCTGGCCGTATAGGTATTCCAGCCTGGCTGGACCCCGGCAGGTGTAATATCAGCGTGTCGCGATTCGTGTACGCGGAGCGATATTTGTGTAGTTTTTGACCGTCAGGGACGATGTCCCCGGGGTAGCATTTCGACTCAGTCTCGTTGCACTTCTCACGCTGTGGAAGACACAGTGAAAAGGTGGGGCCAAGATGCACGCCGCTCGTAATTCCGGATGGCTACTGATTGCGTTCCTGACGATTGTCTTTGCCTTCCCAGGGGCTTCGGGGCAGGCGGCAGGAGACAGCGCTCTCGTTGAAGCTGCCAAGAAAGGTGACGTTGCCACCGTCCGCGCATTGATTGCCAAGCGCGTTGACGTCAACGAACCCGGACGTGATGGATCGACGGCGCTTCTCTGGGCCGCCTATCAGTCCGATCTCCCGATGGCGCAGGCCCTGATCGCGGCCGGCGCCAAGCCGAACACATCTAATAAGTACGGCGTCACACCGCTGCTTCAGGCCAGCCGCACCGGCGCTGCGCCGATCATCCAGGCGCTGCTCCGGGCCGGAGGCGACCTCAAGGTTACCCACAGCGAGGGCGAGACCCCGCTGATGGCGGCATCGTACTCGGGTAACGCCGAAGCCGTCCGGTTGCTGCTCGAAGCAGGCGCGGACGTCAACGCGACCGACACCTATCAGAAGCAGACGGCGCTCATGTGGGCCGCCACCGAGGGCCACACAGACGTTGTCAAAGCGCTGCTCGACGCGAAAGCCGATCCGAACGTCAAAGCGCACGTCACCACGCTCACCGAGCGGAAGCACGCCGATCACCCGACCGGCGGCTTCACGGCGTTGATGTATGCGGCGCGCAACGGGCACGAGGATACGGTCAAGGCTCTCATCGCCGGCGGCGCGGATCCCAAATTGACCAACGGCGACGGCGCCACCGCCACCATCGTCGCCATCGTCAACGATCGACTCGATCTCGCCAGGACGCTGGTCGACCTCGGCGCCGATGCCAATGACGGCTCGCTCTACTTTGCTGTCGACATGCACGACGCAACGAACGACATGCGCGCGAAAGACGGATCGCGGCTTCGCGCTGACTTCCCCAACAAGCAGTCAGCGCTCGACCTCGTCAAGTACCTGCTCGATAAGGGCGCCGATCCGAACAAGGCCTTCGTCGGTCAGCTTCATTCCTACACGCTGTGCTGCGGCGACGACATCAATTCATCGCCGTTCTTCAGAGCGGCCGTGGCGGCCGACGTCGAGTCGCTCAAATTGATGCTCGCGCACGGCGCGCAGGTCGAATGGAGCCCGACTGAGGTCAAGAAGGAGAAGAAGGAAGGGGCGGCCGGCGGTGGACGCGGCAACCCGAATGTCGGCAAGACGCCAGCGATGGTGGCGATCAACGGTGGACGCGGCGCCTCGTTTGCCGCGGGACCGGGATTCGATCGCCTTGGCCCGCCACCGTTCCGCGAGGAATCGAATCGCGAGCCGATCGATGCCGTGAAGGCGCTGCTTGCCGCCGGCGCCGATGCCAACGCTAAGGCACCCGATGGCGCGTACTTGATGCATCAGGCCGTTCAGGCGCGACAGGTCGCGATCATTCGCGCGCTCGCTGCGGCCGGCGCCAAGTTCGATGTCGTCAACAAGGACAACCTGACGCCGCTGCAGCTGGCCGAAAAACCGGAGCCTCCGCCGCCGCCGGGAAACAACACCGACTCACGGACGTGGCGCCCGAAACGGGATTCGCGTGAAGACGTGATCGCCGCCGTGCGCGAGCTGATGGGGCTCGGGCCCGACGATCCGACGCCACAGCCACCGCCGCCGCCACCGGGCACGGAGGACAAGAAGGACGAAAAGAAGACCGAGGATGACGCAGCCGCAAACGTGGGGCAGGCTGCCAATCAGTGAAGTCAGCAAGGAACGGCGCAATGAACTTTGTCAGGCGGCAGCGGTTTGGAAAAGTCCTGGTGAGCGCGGCCCTCGTGTGGGTGGGCGCCGCCGTCTTGTGGGCACAGTCGACGCCCGCGTCTCGTCCGCAAACCGCGCCGGCGCCGCGCGCGTCATCTCCGGCTCCCGCGCAGCCTCAATCGTCCTCACCAGTCCGTACGCAACCAGCCTCGACCGCCAACACGCAGGCTGCGGCGGTGCCGGATCAGGCCGCGAAATACCAGGCGTGGCTCAAGCAATATTGCATTTCGTGTCATAACAGCCGGACGGCGTCACCGGCGAATGAGCCCGTCAACCTCGAAACCGCGAGCCTCACGAACCTCGTGCCGCATGCCGCGACGTGGGAGCGCGTGCTGCGGAAACTCAGCGTCCGGGCCATGCCGCCCCAGGGCATGCCGCATCCGACCGAGGCCGAGTACACGGGGTTCACGACCTGGCTCGCGAGCTCGCTGGATCGCGCGTGGGTTGGCAAGAGCACGCCCGGCCGTTACGTCGTGCATCGCTTGAATCGCACTGAGTACGCGAACGCGATTCGTGATTTGCTGGCACTCGAGATCGACGTCACCGAGTTGCTGCCAAGCGACGGGGCGAACTTTGGCTTCGACAACATCGCCTCCGCACTGGGCACGTCCCCGCTGTTGCTGGAACGCTACCTGACGGCTGCGCAGCGCATCAGCACGATGGCCGTGGGCGATCCGAACGTTCGCCCCGGGACAACCGAGTACCCGATCAGCCGCGAATTCAGTCAGAACGCGCACATCGAAGGTCTCCCTCTCGGCACGCGCGGTGGCACGGTCGTCAATCATGTGTTCCCTGCCGACGCCGAATACAAGCTCTTCGGGCGTCTCGTGCGTGGAGTCGAGGAAGGTTACGCGGGGGTGGAGAGCAACGAGACCCCCGATACATTCGTCATCACCATCGATGGCGAAGAGGTCTTCACGGCTGAAGTCGGAGGCCAGAAGGATCACGAGATCCAGTCCAAGGACATGAACGAGGCGAAGGCCCTCGTCGATGCCCGTATGACCGGGAAGGTCTTCGTCACCGCTGGTCCACACGAAGTCGGTTACACGTGGAAAGAGCGACCGGCGCGACGGCAAGACGTGTGGCTGCCGGCACAGCGCGACAGCCAGGAAGTTCACATGATTGGTGGCCTGGCGCGGCTGAAGACCGTCGGCGTCGAAGGGCCCTACGAGGTCAAAGGCATCAGCAGTTCGCCGAGCCGCGATCGTCTGTTCGTGTGCAAGCCGACGTCAGCGGCCGACGAGTCCGCCTGCGCCGAGAAGATCTTTACCAATCTCGCGCGCCGCGCATATCGCCGGCCGGTCAATGCGGCGGACGTCGAAGCACCGATGACGTTCTACAAGCAGGCGCGCGCGGAGGAGAACGGTTCGTTCGACGCCGGGATTCGTGCCGGCGTCGCGCGTATTCTCGCCAGCCCATCGTTCCTGTATCGCGTTGAACGCGATGCCGTGGGCGTGCGGGCAGGTACTGCGCATCCTGTCAGCGATGTGGAACTCGCCTCACGGCTGTCCTTCTTCCTGTGGAGCAGCATCCCGGATCAGACGCTGATGAACCTGGCTGTCGCCGGCCGCCTGCGGCAGCCTGGCGTCCTCGCCGCTCAAGTGAAGCGCATGATCGCGGACGAGCGTGCCGACGCAATCATCAACAACTTCACCGGTCAGTGGTTGCAGCTCCGGAACCTCGAGTCGAAGGTCGCGCCAGACATCCTGATGTTCCCGGATTTCGACGACAACATCCGCAAGGCCTTCCGTCGCGAAACGGAGCTGTTCTTCGGGTACATCCTGCGCGAGAACCGCAGCGCGATGGAGTTGCTCAGCGCCGACTACACGTTCGTGAACGAGCGGCTGGCCAAGCATTACGGCATTCCGGGCGTCTACGGCAGCCGGTTCCGCCAGGTGAAGATCGCCGATCCGAATCGACGGGGACTGCTCGGGCAAGGCAGCATCCTGTCCCTGACCTCGGTCGCCACCAGGACGTCGCCGGTATTCCGCGGCAAGTTCATCCTGACCACGTTCCTGAACACGCCGCCTCCTCCCCCGCTGCCGAACGTCCCGACGCTGGAAGAAAGCAACAAGGACGCGGCGCCGAAGACCGTGAGGGAACAACTGGAGCGCCATCGCAACAACCCGGTTTGCGCCTCGTGCCACCGGATCATCGACCCGGCCGGCTTTGCGCTCGAGAAGTTCAATTCGGTTGGACAGTGGCGCGAGGTAACTGAAACCGGCGCGGCTATCGATACTGGTGGCGTGCTGGCGGACGGCTCGAAGGTAGATGGGCCGATTGCACTCCGCAATGCCATCCTCAGCCGCCCCGAGGCGTTGGCCACGGTGCTGACCGAGCGATTGATGACCTACGCCCTGGGCCGCGGTGTCGAACCCGCGGACATGCCAGTCGTTCGCAGCATCGTCAAGAAATCGGCCCCCACGAACTACCGTCTATCGTCTATCGTCATGAGCATCATCGAAAGCGAGCCTTTCCAGATGCGGACCCGGCTCGAATCCGCCGAACCCACGACCAGAGTCGCACAGTCTCAGGAACGCCCTGTGAGCGTTCCTTAGCGAGGGTACAGCAGCCATGATCATCACGAAGAAGCATCTGTCCCGCCGCACGTTCCTGCGCGGTACCTTTGGCGCCGCGATGGCGCTGCCCATGCTCGATGCGATGGTGCCGGCTCTGACGGCCCAGACGCGGACGGCGGCAAAAACGCCGTTCCGGTTCGGGGCCATCTACATGCCGAACGGCGTGTATCCGGATACGTGGCATCCGGCGACTGTCGGCAGCGACTTCGAGTTCAAGCCCGTGATGCAGCCGCTCGAAGGGTTCCGCGATCAGCTCGTCACGGTCAGCAAGATGAAGGCACCGTGGGGCGAATCGGTCCACCTGGGCGCAAGCTCGGCCTTCCTCAACGGCACCGGCCCGGTCGGCGCACGCGACGGATCGGGTGACGCATTCGGCAAGCTCGAGTCGAAGAAGACCCTCGATCAGTTCATCGCCGACGCGGTTGCCGACGACACGCCGCTACGCTCGATCGAAGTCGGCACCGAGGACATGGGCACGGCGGTGGGCGCCTGCGACGGCTTCCCCTGCACGTTCTTCAATGCCCTCTCCTGGCGCGACGACTTCAGCCCGCTGCCAATCGGGATCAACCCGCGCGTCACGTTCGAGCGCATGTTCGGTGAGACCGGCTCGAAGGAACAGCGGACCGCGCGCCTCAAGGAGAAGCAGAGCCTGCTCGACTCCGTCATGGCGGAAACATCCAAGCTGCGGAGCACACTGGGTGCACCTGACCGCGCGATTCTCGACGAGTACCTGAGCAACATCCGGCAGGTCGAGCAGCAGCTCGATCGAATGGAGACCCGCCTCGGGACAATCACGGGTACACCGGAAGCGCCCATCGGGCTGCCGGAAGCGTTCGACGACCACATGACGATCACCTACGACCTGATGCACCTCGCCTTCCAGGGCGACATCAGCCGCGTGTTCACGTTCATGATCGGTCACGAAGCGAGTGACCGCGGCTACGCGCATATCGGCATCCCCGAGACGCATCACAGCATCTCGCACCACGGCAACGACGCCGAGAAGCTGGCGAAGTACGCCAAGCTGTGCACCTATCAGATCGTGAAGTTCAGCGAGTTCCTCGACAAGCTGAAGGCCACCAAGGACGCCGACGGCAACCTGCTCGACCACTCGCTGCTCTATTGGGGCAGCGGCATGAGCAACGGCAACCAGCACGATCGCAGCAACCCGCCTGCGGTGCTGGTCGGCGGCGCTCAGGGCCGAATGAAGGGCAACCGGCACATCGAAGCCAAGGAAGCGCCGACGGCGAACCTGCTACTCGCGATGGCGCATCTGTCCGGCGCCGAGATAGAGAAGCTTGGCGCCAGCACGGGCCGGCTCGATCTCTAACGCCTCGCGTCACGACCCGTCGCGCTTCTTCACGGCGGGTCCGAAGAACAGGACCCGCCCTACACTGCAGACCAGCGTAGGGCGGGTCTTGCTTTGTAGACCCGCCGGGAGCCTGAATGAGATCAACGATCCTCGCAATCTCGCTCGTATGTGCCGCGATCTGCGGCGTGGAGTCGATCGCCGCACAAGCGCAGCCGTGCACGCCGGCAGGTGGACTGAACTTCATCTGCGGCGTCCAGAACCCAGAGGACCTCGTCGTCGTCCCGAACACGCGCTGGATGGTGGCGAGCGGTATGGCGCCCGGCAGCGGACTGCACATCGTCGACACACAGGCGAAGACGGCAAGAAATCTCTACGCGGCCGGCACCGCCAGCGCGCGCGCCGACAAGACGAAATACGCAAGTTGCCCGGGACCGCTCGATGCGAAGCAGGCCGTGCTCCATGGCCTCGCCCTGCGTCCGGCTGCAAGTGGCCGTTACAACGTGTATGCGACAAACCACGGGGGCCGCGAGTCAGTTGAAGTTTTCGAGCTCGACATCAGCGGTGCCACACCGGCTGCGACATGGGTCGGCTGCGTCGTGACACCGGACAAGATGGCGCTCAACAGCATCGCCGCATTCAGCGACGGCTCGCTCGTCGCGACCGTGCTCATTCTTCCCGGCAAGACCTTCGAGGACGCGTTCGCGCAAAGGAACACCGGTGTCGTGCTCGCCTGGAAGCCGGGCGACAAGACGTTCCAAATGCTTCCTGGCACTGAGCTCTCCGCCAACAATGGCATCGAGACGTCGCCAGATGATCGCGAGTTCTATGTCGCTTCGACCACCACCAAGCGCATCATCGCCTTCGCGCGCAACGCTCCGTACAAACCGCTCCGCACCGCACAGCTCAAGGAGTTCGGCCCTGATAACGTTCGCTGGACTGCCGACAATCGCTTGATCACCGCGGGCATGATCGACGACGAACCGGCATGCGGTGGGGCTCCCAAAACGGAAGCCGGCATCAGATGCCCGCGCGGCTACGTCGTCGTGACGATTGACCCAAAGACGATGGCGGCGACCGAGATCGCGCGTGGGCCGGCCACGCCGTCGTTTACCGGCACGGCGATCGCGCTGCGCGTGGGTAACGAGCTGTGGCTCGGATCCTTCTTTGCCGATCGAATTGCCTATCGCTCCCTGACGAAGTAGCCGCCCGTTCGAAGCACGTCCGCGTCGATCGCTTACTCGACACGTTTGAAGAACCGGCTGCGGATCTGCCTGGCGATCTTTCGTCCGATCGCAGCGCCATCCTCGTCCGCGGTCCTGAAGTGGACGCCGATCATCATGCGCGCTTCGATGACTTCGTTCACGACGTCGCTCGCCTTCCGATAGATACGTTCGGTGTTCGTTCTGACGCTGTGAGCTGGAATCGGTACGTCATGGTCGAAGTAGTCTTCGATGGTGTGTGCGACGGCCGCTGTCGCGCAGGCATGCCCCGACGGATACTCGGGAAAGTTCGGTGTATCGAACATCGGTTCCCACGACGGCTCGGCCACCGTGTTCTCGTTGTGGTCGGTCTCGCCAGCGCGAATCGCCGTGACTGGACGCCAGAATCTGAAATGAAACTTCGCGTCCCAGCACGCGATGAGGCTGTCGGCGAACGCAGCAAACGCGGCGGCCTCGAAGTGCGCTCGTGCCAGCAGATCGAGTGACTGCTCTGCCGCCATTCGCCGGATCGTGGCCGGCCAGACTGTTCCGGCGAGCGGCTGCCAGAACATCGCCGTTTCGGTCTGCTCGGCTGTTCGCGCAGATCCGTCCTTGACGCCAAAGCTCATCACCTCGTTGTAGTCCCTCGCATATCGCCGTGAACCCAACCTCGGCGGTCCAGCTGGGCGGAACTGGGCCGCGCTGTTCATCGTGAAAGGCGTGATGTATGCGAGAAACTCGGAGTCGACTGCCTGCGACAGCGGCGGCGTCGGCACATACGCGCCCGGGCCCGTTCCAGGGTCGAACGCCGGCAGAACGGCATCCCTACCGTCGTGAGCACGCAACGCCAGCAGTTTCAGGGCAACCTTCGCACCAAGGCGGGCACCGTTCGATTTTTCAGCGCTGTCCGGCAGCGCACCGTCCAGCATTCGACGTTTCGCGTCCAGCGTCTCGGCATGACGAGGGAATTCGTTGATCAAGACGCCGTGGCCAGCCGCGACCGCGGCGGCATATGCAGAAGACCCGCGCGCGAGCGCGCGCGGAACGCTGGGACTGACAGCGTAAGCCTCGCGCGTCCCGCTTGCGGCGTTCACCGCGTCATACATGGCAAGATGCAGCATCGCGAGTGTGACCGGCGTCCGCAACGGGTGCATGGCCGGCGGCGCCGCGGCAAGTTGCGACGCGAGTACGCTCCACTCGTTAATAACGTCGGGGAGTACCGACTGAGCGGCGCAAGGCTTTGCAACAGCAAGCAACACGTAACATGTCAGGAACAAGCTCATCCGCCTCATAGCGACCTCCGAGGCGAACGCTACGTCCGCTACCCGAGCGGCGAAAGTTCGAACATCGGACTCCTCCAGTTCAAAATTCGAACTGGCGGCGATCCGACGCTGGTAGCAGAATCCTGCGATGGAGTACCACCAATACTGTCCGGTTGCCCGCGCTTCTGAAATCCTGGCCGATCGCTGGACGCCGCTGATCGTCCGGGAACTTCTCGCCGGCTGCCATCATTTCAATGAAATCGAACGCGGGCTTCCCGGCATCTCACGGTCGCTGCTGGTGAGCCGGCTTCGTCAACTTGAGGACACGGGGGTAGTCGAGCGGCGCGTCAGCGATCGCCCGAAGATGACGTTGTATGAGCTCACGCCGGCCGGGCGCGATCTGCAGCGTGTCCTCGATCGGCTTGGTGCCTGGGCGATCCGATGGGTCTTCCGCGATCCACGACCCGATGAAGAGGACCCGGTGCTGATGGCCTGGATGATACGGCGTCGCATCCGCAAGGAACTGTTGCCGCCGCAGAGAACCGTGGTCGAGCTCGATTTCACCGGGAGAGGGGCTCAACGACTCTGGCTGGTCCTCGAGCCGCATGAGACCTCCGTCTGCCTGAAGCCGCCAGGATTCGATCCGCATCTGATCGTCAAATCGGATCTCGCTTACTTTCAGCGCGTCTGGGCTGGCCAGATCGACTACGACGCAGCCGTTCGTTCGGGCCATCTGGTGATCGAAGGGGCACCAGCGCTGGTTCGCGCATTCCCGCGCTGGCTGCTCTGGAGTCCCATGGCCCGCTTCGTCCACGCGGAGCGCGAACGGCGAAGTCACGCGGCGGCTGCAGTCTGAGGCGAGTCGCTAATCCTTCTGGGCGCGGCTCTGTCGCAGATAGTGCGGGCTGTAGCTCAGACCGTACGAGGTCTGTTGCGTCGCCGCTGCTTTGTGATGATGGAACTCATCGCGTGACGCTTCGATGGCCTTCAGCTCTTCGCTCGTGCACTGGCGCATCGTGATCTGCTCGCGCGGCACGAAGAATACCTGACCGATGGGGATGCTGTGTTCCATCGTGATCCCCTCACCCGGCTGCAGCACGTAACGGAACTCGGTTTCGTGCGAGTACCAATCGGTTTCGACGCGGACCGACAGCATTGGCGCCATTGGCCGCTCAATCATGTTGAGGATCGGCGAGTAAACCGTGTCCCAGCCCTGCGGAGTCTGGAAGTTCGTCGCTCCACGGAGCGCGATCGCACCGGTCGGGGTGCCCATGTCCTCCGGCACGAGGAACGCGCGCATGACTGCCACTGCCGCTTCGCGCGACAACACCGGCGCCCCCACGAACGTCACGTCCTCCTTCATCATGCCAACGCCGCCGACTGACAGGCTCATCGTGACCTGAAAGAGAGGGGCTCGTTTCCCGGTCTGGGTTTGCAGGTAGTAAACGAACTTGTAGCGTCCATCTCCTTCGAACTCCACGTAGACCGATTCCTTGGGCTCGAGCGACGCATACACCATGAACCCGAGCGCGCTCCCCGCCTCGAGCACTGGGCAGTGGCGCGCATGCTGCGGCAGCAACGGACGCGACCCTTCCCGCTTCGGCGCCATACCAACGCCAGGTCGCCTGGAGTTCGAATAGATGCGGACTTCCATCCGGGTATCGTACGTCGGAACCACAAAGATCACGAACCTTCCCGCTACTCTTGCCGAAGCGCTTTGACGGGATCCACCCGAGTTGCCGCCAGGGCGGGCAGGCAACATGCGATGAGGGCCACGGACCCGAGCAGCGCGAAGACGCCGGCGTACGTCGGCGCATCAGTCGGCGTCACACCAAACAGCACTCCGCGCACGGCCACAGCGACTCCCAGACTGAGGAGCAAGCCCACCAGCAGGCCGACTGCTGTCAACGCGAACCCTTCGCCGAATACTGTCGACAGCACCTGTCGCGCTGATGCGCCGAGCGCGATTCGCACGCCGAACTCACGGACACGGCGCCGCATGTTGAAGGCGACCACGGCGTACTGGCCGATTGCGGCAATGAGCAGCGATATCAACGAGAAGATGAGCAGCAGCCTCGCGATCATGCGCGCCGTGAACGTCACCCCTTCGAGTTGAGCGTTCATCGTCCGCGTCGACACGATGGCAACCCGCGGCTCCAGCGCGCGCAGCGCCGGCCCCAGCGCCGACGCCACGGGATCGAGATCGGAGTTGCCATGGCGCAGGTAAAACGTGATCTCGCCGGGTGCGGCAGGATCGCGACGGCCCGTCGCGAACGCGCGCTGCTCTACGATGAACGCCAGGTTCGGACGAGGATCCGGCCGCTCGGGATTGAAACCGGTGACGAAGGCGTTCGGCGCCACACCGACCACCTCGACCTGATCCGTCCCCGTACCGGTCGGCCCGCGGAAGCTCACAGTCCTGAACGTCATTGTTTTGCCCAGTGGGCTCTGGCCCGGCCAGAGCATGTCCGCGAGGTTCTGATTGATCACGGCCATGGCATCTGGTCGATCCCGGTCGGCAGTGCTCAGTGCACGCCCTGAGGTCAGCGAAAGCCCCATGGCCGGAAAGTAATTCGGGCCAACGATGTGCACTGTGGCTCGAGCGGCGTTGGTGCCGCCAGGGGTACTGACCATCTCCGTGCTCGGGAAGTTACGGACATAAGAAACCTGCTGGACACCGGGAATGCTCTTGAGCCGCTCCCCGATGCGATCGTGCAGAACGAGGTTGGTGTCGCGAGTCGTCGCGGTGCCGGTCGTGCGCACCGTCAGCAGGAGCAGATTGTTCGAGTCAAAGCCAAGATCCACCATCATGAGCGACGCCGAACGAGTGGCCAGTCCCGCGACGCTCAGCAGCACCACCGAGAAGGCGAGTTGCAGCACGACCAGTACATTGGACAATCGCGATTTTCCCGACGCGACACTGTGCTCGCCCGCCTTCAACCACGGCAGCGCGTCCTGATGCCAGACACGGAGCGCAGGAGCAAGACTGAACGCGATAGTACCGATGGCGGCGAGCACCATCGCGTAGGCAACGACTCTCCAGTCAGGACTGAAGTCGAGCCCTGATTGGGCGAATGGTGATTCCGGCATCAGGCGTGGGATCGCGCGTGCCGCCCACACTGTCATCAGGCAGGCGGCCAGCCACGCCACGACGGAAATGGACAGTCCTTCAGCCAGCAGCAGCCGAACGATCCTGAACCGCGATGCCCCCAGCGATTGACGGATGGCGGTCTCGCGCTGGCGGGCAACGGCACGAGACAGCATGAGATTCGCGACGTTCGCCGACACGATCAGAACCGTGAGCAAGGTCACGATGGAGAAGATGGCGAGAAATATCGGCGCGCCGGTCGGAATCACGCCTCCGGCCGTGGCCGCGTAGCGCACGACGTTGATCGACGGCCGATCGGCCACGGGAAACGAGCTGTTCAACCGGGCCTGCATCGTAGCGAAGTCTGCCTGCGCTGCAGCCAGGTTCCGGCCGCTCGCCAGACGTCCGATCAGGTCCACGGGCGTTTCGCTGCGCTCGGTTATCCAGCGTTGGCGCGTCTCCTCTGGAAAAGTGCCCCAGTACATCAACAGCGGCAGCCACACATCCGCCCGTTCCGCGAGCAGCGTCCCGCGGAAGTTCGGAGGGACGACGCCGATGACGGTAGCCGGGAGGTTATTGACGGCAATCTTGCGGCCGACGATGTCCTCAGCCCCGCCAAACAGGTCCTGCCAGGCGCGATAGCTCACGATTGCCACGAGTTCCGCGGCGTTTGTCGAGCGCCCTTCGCTCGCAGTGAACGTGCGGCCTCGCACCGGCCGAATGCCGACCGTGTCGAAAAAGTTCGGTTCGACCGCAGACGCCATCAGCGCGTAGTTGCCCGCATCAGACGTCATCGTGATGCGTCCGTTGGTGAACGCCGTCAGCGAACGGAGTGTCGTCGTCTGCGCCGTGTAGTCGAGATAATCCGGGTAACTGACGAAAGGCGCTCCCGGCCGACCAGCGAGAGCGATCCTGACCAATCCTTCCGCGCTCACGCCAGGCGCCGGGCGGGTCACCAGGCTGTTCACCATCGAAAAGATCGTCGTGTTGATGCCGATCACGAGAGCGATCAACACCGCCGCCGTGAAGCTCAGTCCGCGTGAGTTCGTGAGGATGCGAGCGCCAAATCGAAGATCCTGGCGCATCTGTTCGAACCAGCCCCAGGTCCACGCGGCGCGAGCGTCTTCCTGCACGAGCGCGACATTGCCGAAAGCGAGCCGTGCCTGTCGTCTCGCCTCATCTGGCGACATACCGCGCGCGATGTTGATATCGGTCTCGCGATCGAGGTGCTCCCGGATCTCATCGTCGAGCCCATCCAACGCTTTTCTGCGATGCCTTCTCCACATAGCTACTCCGCCCGGATAGAGACAAGGGGGTCGACACGTGTGGCCCGGCGCGCGGGAATGCCCGATGCCACGAGGGCGACTGCCGCAAGCAGCGCCGACACAGTGATGAATGTCATCGGATCCAGAGGCGTGAGCCCGAACAGCATTCCCTCAACGAGCCGAGAGAGAGCCGCCGCCCCGGCGACACCGATCACGAGTCCCGCGATCACCAAGCCCACACCCTGGCGCAACACCAACATGATCACGTTTCGAGGTTTCGCTCCCAGGGCGACGCGAATGCCAATTTCCTTCGATCGCGCAGCGACGTTGCACGCGAGCAACCCGTACAGGCCAATCGACGCCAGGGCGAGCGCGACGATGCCTAATCCAGTGGCGAGCGTTGTCACCAGCCTCTCGCGTACTGACGCCGAGTCGACTTGTGCGCTGAGTAAGCGAACCTCTACGGGCGTGCCGGCCATTTGTCCCTGCAACGCACGTCGAATCGCGTCGGACAGCAGCGCCAGCGATCCCGTAGCCCGAACCTGGAGCGTGCTGAAGTTCTGCGACATCACCTGCACCTGGAAGTACGGGACATACACCGTCGGCGGTGCCGCTGCGCGGAGGTCGTTCGCGATCACGTCGGAGACGACACCAACGATCTCGAGGTCGACTTCAGGCTGTCCCACCGTCGCGGTGAAGTGCTGGCCCAGCGGGTCCTGTCGAGAAAAGTAGCGCTCGGCAAATCGTTCGTTCACGATTGCGACCGTTGCGCGAGGCCCCTGGTCACTCGCTGAGAACATTCGGCCGCGCCGAAGCGCGACACCGAGCGTCTCTAAGTACTTCGGCGATACAGCCACAAAGGCGGGCTCGCGTTCCTGTGTTCGCCCGTCGATGGTCACCTTCTCGCTCCAACCGGCCCCGCTCAATGGCGTGTTCGTGGAGACACTCGCTGCGACGACGCCCGGAAGACGTTCGAGAGTGTCAAGGGCTTCCTGGTAGAAGGTGAGTGGCCGCTTGCCAGCGACATCGACGATCAATACACCGTCGTGATCAAAGCCAGCATTGACCGACCTCAGGTTATGCAGCGTTTGGATGAACAGGCCGGCACCGATTAGCAGCATCAGGCACAGCGCGACCTGGGCGGCGACGACTGCCGGCAGGAGCCTGCCACGCAGCGAATGACCGGTGGCGCCTCTCAGTCCGTCAATCTGTCTTCGTGCCGTCGCCTGCCATGCCGGCGCAAGGCCGAACACCAAGGCGGTGGCAACTGCCAGGACGAGTACGAATGCAAGGATCTGCGAGGTGGCCCTCAAGTCGAACGTGACCTGGAGGGGTCCGGTTGAAAGCACGTCGACCAGATAGCGACTGAGAAATCCTGCCAGGTAGAGGCCCAATACGCCGCTGGCGAGCGACAGCAGCATACTCTCGGTGAGGAGCTGACGAACGATGCGGCCGCGACCGGCACCGAGTGCCAGTCGAATCGCGATCTCTTTCTGCCGTGTCGTAGCGCGAGCGAGCAACAGCCCGGCGACATTGGCGCACGCGATTAGCATCACCAACCCGACGAGCGTCATGAGCACGTACAGCGGCCGCCGGAAGAGGTCGCGAAGGTTGGTCCAGCCGGTCGCTCCCGGTCGAAGCGTGAATCGAGCGGTCTCGATCCCGGCTCTCCGCTCCGCGGTGAATGTCGGCGCAACTCCCGCCGGCGACAATTGCGGCCATCGCACTGTCAGCGCGGCCGTCGCCTGCTCGAGCGAGGTCCCCGATCGCGGCCGCGCCAGGACTCGAAGCCAGATGTTGCCTGGCCCCAACAGGCTCGAGAGCTCTGGCCGTACTTGCGCCACTGCCGAAGCCGGCAACGTGAGATCTGCAACCCATCCGACATGGGCCCCGGTGAAACCGGGCGGTGTAACCCCCACGATAGTCACCGGGCGGCCATTCACCACGTACGGTTGGCCGATGATGCGCGGATCGCGCGCGAAGGCGCGCTCCCAGAATCCATAAGTAATGACGGCGACGAGGGGCGCATCGCGCTGGTCGTCAGCTGGCGTAAACAGGCGGCCGGCGGCCGGCACGAGGCCCATCGCCTCGTAAAAGGCGCCGGTCACAAAAGCACCCGGGGTTCGCCTGACGTTATCTGGCGGGCCAGCGTCGAAGGTAAACGTACTGAATCCGCCGACGCCTTCGAACAGGTCTCGCTGTTCGGCAAGCACGCGAACCACCGGATACGACAACGAATCGCTGTTGATTGACTCGCGCGCGCCGCCGGCCGTCATCGAGATCTGCAGCAACCGATCGGGGTGCGGCACTGGCAACGAGCGCAGCATCAGCGCATCGATGAGCGTGTAGATGGCGGTATTTGCGCCGATTCCGAACGAGAGGGTCAGTATCGTGACAAGGGCGAACCCAGGGCTCTTGCGGAGGGTGCGGAGCGCATAGCGCACGTCCTGCCGGCTTTGCTCGAGCGCGCGTATGGTCCACGCGGCACGGGCGTCTTCCTGGACGAGGGTGACGTTTCCGAATGCGAGTCGAGCCTGGCGTCGCGCCTCGTCAGGCGTCATCCCCCGGGCGAGGTTCACCTCGACTTCGCGGTCGATGTGATCGTGAATCTCCTGGTCCAGCCCCTTCAATGCGCGCCGTCGCTCGGCGCCGCCAAACAGCTTGCGCCACATGACGTCATTCCTGCGCGGCCGGCCGCAGGATGCGTGCGATGGCACCAGCGAGCCTGTCCCAGCGGCTCGTCTCGATGTCGAGCTGTTTACGCCCTTTGGCCGTCAGTCGATAGAACTTGGCGCGACGATTGTTCTCAGACGTGCCGTCATCGAAGGTGATCCACCCGCGCTCGATCAGCCGATGGAGCGCCGGGTACAGCGATCCCTGTTCGACCAGCAGCACATCGTCCGAACCGCTCTCGATGGCTTTCACGATGGCGTGCCCGTGCGCGGGACCGAGGCGCAGTGTGCGCAGAATCAAGAGGTCGAGAGTGCCCTGCAGCAGGGCGAGCCGTTCCTCTTCGCTCTTCCGCTGGGCAGCGCGTCCTTGACGGGTAGACATGCTAGGTGAGGGACATTACGCCCTCTCACCTAGAATGTCAAGGCGAGCGGCCGCCACGGTGATCGCGGCCAAGAATCGCAGCGATCGCATCCGTGTTAACATCCGCGCGCTCAAAAGGACCACAGTGAATCCTCAAGTTGCAACGCATCTGATGTTCTCGGGCAACGCCTCGGCAGCGATGGAACTCTATGGTTCAGTATTTCCGGAATTCCGAATCGAGCGCATCGAACGGTATCGCGCCGGCGACCCTGGACCGGAGGGAACCGTGAAGCGGGCCGATGCGGCACTGCATGGCCATGCGCTCATCTTCATCGACAGCCCTGTGAAGCATGCGTTTTCGTTCACTCCGGCTGTATCGCTGTTCGTCGACTTCAAGACGCGTGATGAACTCGAGTCGGCATTCTCGACGCTTTCGTCTGGCGGTCAGGTTCTCATGCCGCTCGACAACTACGGCTTCTCGACGAGGTTCGGATGGTGCGCCGATCGCTTCGGCGTCTCATGGCAGCTCAATCTGCCATGAGGATGCCGCCTACTCTTGCGCAGGACTTGCGAGCGCCGAAAGCTCCTCTTTTGCCAGATAGGAGATAACGGGCCCAAACTCGGTGAGACGTGCGCCTTCGTCCTGGCTCGCCGCTTCGAAAAGCCTGCGCGCCTCAGCGAGCTGTTTCAGCTGCTTGTAACAGACAGCTCTCAGGTAGTCGACGGTTCCATTCGAGATACCGCGCCGGCTCTCGAGCCGAACGTCGGACAGTACCTGTTGTGCGGCCGAATAGTTCCCGGCTGCCATCAGTGCAGTAGCGAGATTCAGCCGGATTCCCTGGTCGATTCGCTGTTCTTCCGCCGACGCCGCGCCACCCGGCAGCTGCCGTCGTGCGAGCCGTGCGTTCAAGTCGGTTATCGCGACGTTGAGCGGTCGACTTTCGTACATGCTTACGACATTCGGCCGGCGTTCGATAGCAACCGTGATTGGTGCTGGCTTGTCACGCAAGCGCACGCTCACGGTGGCATCAGTGGTCTTGGCGAGGGCCGCCATCAGAGCCGTGACATCCACAATCGAGGTCGTACCGACGCCCACAATCACATCGCCCGGTGCAATGGTCTTGGCTGACGGGCCGTTGGGATCGACACCGGTGACGACCGCTCCCTCGAGTCGCATGACATCGACGGCGTCGACGCCGATACTTGGCCGCACGACGGCAACCTGATGCTCGAGAGTCGCAATCACTCCGCGGACGCTCGATTCGTTCTTGAGCGAGAATCGCAAGACGTCCGGCTTCGATGACCCGCGGGCGAGCAGTCTGAGTTCAAGGTCGTGACCTTCCGAATCGGGCGTCACGGCCGCCAGTGTGGCGATGCCTTGTGTGTCGAATCGCTCGAGGAGACGGTCGGTAGCAGCGCGCAGGCCATCACCAGTGGCAGAGACCAGCGCCGCGATATCCTTTTCGGCGAGTTCGATGGGAACGAGATTGAAATCACTCGTCCGTACAGCCTTCACCACGGCGGCAAGATCACCTTGCACGCCGGGGCTGCCATTTCGAACGGCAGCGTTCACGATCCCGTAGGTCGGGATCAGTTTCACCTCCACGCGGGCTTCATCGTCGAGCTCCACCCGAACGCGCTGCGAAAACTGCCCTGCCGGCGCACGCACGTCTACTGAATGATCGCCCCGGCATACGTCGCGAATCGGCGTCCCGGCGGTGCCTCTTCGCTCGCCGTCAATCGAAACGACCGCGTTCGACTGGTCGGCGGTCACGACGATCGTTCCGAACGCGCGCCTCAGCGAGACCTGGTCGTAGTAACGATCGGGATCCCACAGCAGGGGATCCGCAGCGGCCACTCCCTTCCAGCGCTCCAGTGGCGGCACCATCAGATCGGCTGTCGTTGAAACGAAGCAGTCCTTTTCCATCTGAAGTCGATACGGCGTCGCCCTGGGAACGAGTCCATCAATCGTCAGCATCTGCGAGCGTGGATCTCCGTCCGGAGCGGCCTGAGTGGTCCCTTTGAGTTCGCCGTCAACGCGCACGCCCACTCCGGTCGGGATGGTCCGGACGAACAGCACGGCAGCCGTGCGTCGTAGTTCGATTGGAAGACGCAGCGCTCTGCCAGGTTGCAGCTCGACCTGTTCGGTTCGCGTTTCGTGGCCGAGTTTGCGAGCGGTGATGCGATATGAACCAGCGGTCAACCACTGTGAGCCGATTCGCGCGGCAGTCTCAGGGGAAGTTGCTCCGTCTTTTCCGAGGACGACAATCGCGTCCTCCGGGGTGACCGTCATCTCCAGCGAAGCCAGCGTTGACTTTCGTGTCTCCTCGAAGACGTTCATGATTCCGGGGGACGGCGCCGCAAACGCGTAATTTGGATCGACCTGTAGCAATGCCGTGAAGTCGATCGTGGCATTCGAGCGGTCTCCGGTCTGCAGACGAGCCAACGCCCGTTTCTCGTATGCCTCGATCAGCAGTTTTCCGGAACGTGCGTCACGTGGGGCCGCCTCCAGCCGCTGAATGAGTTGTGTCAGTGAGACGATGATCTGATCCCACTCCCCGGCGGCAGCCAGCCGCTCGGCGGCAATCAACTCCTGGGGGCGCTCCGCATCCTGTCCGGCGACGGGCACCGCGATTGTGGTGATGACCGCCAGAACCAAAACCGCGCACGTGCACCAGAGAGGAAATCGGCGTGAATTCATGTTCGTCCTACTAGGCGGCACAGTCACTGGAATACCTGGAGGCGCTCCGCATCCTCGTCGTACACGTACAGGCGGCCGGCGGCGTCTACATGGAAAGCCGCTGCCGTTCGAAACGCCCCGGCGGCCGAACCGGGCGCGAACGTGGATAGAAATTCACCGGTCGGAGAGAAGATGACAACCGAATCACGTTCGAGGACGTACAAATGCCCGAGCGGATCAAATGCCAAGTCTATCGGGCCGCGGAGCAGGTACCCAGGGCCGGCGGCAGGTATCGGACGTGTTTTCCCATCCGGAGCTACAAGCAGCAGGGCGCCCGTCTCCCGCTCGATCGCCGCAGCTTCTCCCAGCGGCCCAACAGCAATGCGAGCGGCGTCGATGAGTGCGAGGCGCGACTGGTAGCCACCACTCATTGAAACCCGGTGAACGGCTTTCGTGCGGCGGTCAGCGATCAGCATGGCCTCACCGGATACGACGGCGCCCGCCTGAATATCTGGTTCACGTTGCCGGTTCTGGTCGGAAATGGCAATCGATACGAGCGCGTTCGTGCCTTCCCGAGTGCCGCGCTCGTAGAACCAGATCGGAACGTCGCCATGCATCGCGAGACCTCGGAGGTCGTTGGCAGTTTCCTGGCTGACGATCCCACCCGATTCGTTGAGGACTACGGACGACTGGCGCGTCGCGACATACACTCGCCCCTTCGAGTCCATGTCCACGTTGATCACTCGTCGCAGCAATGCCCGGCCATCGACAGCGGTTCGTGCGAAACGATATACAGGCTGGCCTTGCCGCAGTCGAAGGCGATGCAGGATTGTGTTTCGCTCCAACGCCTGCTCGGCTTCTGGAGTGCCCGTGAATCCAAGGCGCACGATCTCCATCTGCCGCATCGCAGATTCCCACTTTCCTTGCCCGACCATCGATCGCGCTGCTTCCAATGCCGAACGTGCCGCCCACGGTGATGACGGGTACTCCGCCATGATCCGCTGGTACTTGCTGATAGCCTCGTCGGCCCGCCCGGCGACCCGGACTGCTTCGGCAGCGATAAACAGCGCTGCCGCCGGATCGCCGGCTTGTCCGGCAGCTGATTGACTGGACCAGATCGGAGCACTCGTCCAACAGAGCACCAGAGTCACGACGACGCACGACCCGCTTGTGCTGGACCATCGCAACGTCATCGCTGCACCGGCTCTTCTGTCGGAGCCTGACTCAAGGTTACGACCTCGTTGAAGTTGCGCTCGTTCTTCCCGGCCGGCACCTCAATTTCACCGAGTACCGGCGCCTGGCCACTGCATTCAATACGGATGGGATAGCGCTGCGCCGGCAGGCGAATCGAAGTCACGCCGTCGAACGGATAACCGGTCCACGATCGTCCGATCGCTGCGGTACAGAACGCATAAGGCCCGGGGGCACGCAGCACCTTCAACTCGGCTAGCGGTCTCGCTGCCGGAGTAGCGGGCACGGGAGTAGCGGGCGCCGGAGTAGCGGGCGCCGGAGTAGCAGGCGCCGGAGTAGCAGGCGCGGGGGCAGTTGGTACCCGTTCCGGCGGCGGAGGCGCGACCGGTAGCTTCACCATGTTCGTACTAATCAAACGGTCGGCTTCCTTGCCGTTCTGTTCCGTGACCTCGGTCGTGAATGGCTCGAAACCGGCCAACTCCAGTCGTACGCTGGCTGGCAGTTGCGTGATCGGCACTTCTGCGGGTGTACGAAGCCCGGTATCGACGCCGCTGATGAAAATCCTGGCGCCCTCGGGTGTCGAGATGAAACGGAATCGAGGAGGGCTACTGTCTCTGACAAAGAACGTCGGCGCCGCCAGCATGTATACCGCGACCGCCACGACCGCCACCGTCACCGCTGCGGCAGTGATCGCGATCCAGCGTCCACTCGCGTGAGAGGTCGTTTGGTCGCCTTGTGCCCGCGAAGATGGCGCTGGGATCTCGTCTGGCGGACGGAGCACATAGTCGTGGACAGCAGCAACCTCTTCGCGGACATCGGTGGCAGCGGCAGGAATCTCGGGTGTGGACTGCGAGCGGCTGGGCACGATCACCGTCGGTGGAAATGTCGGTGCGGCATCGGACGCCATCGAACGGGAGCGTGTCGTGCGCCCGTCGAACGCCTCCTTCGTCAATGTCGCGCCGTCGGCCTGCTCCTCATGCTCGGCTATCTCCAGCTTTACTGCCCGGAGATCGGCGGCCATGTGAGCGGCGTCCGCGTAACGGCGATCCGGATCCTTTTCGAGCGCGCGACTGATGACCGACGCCAGCCCCACTGGTGTATCAGGCGCGAGGATGCGAATATCCGGTGCTGGTTCGTCCAGGACGATCTTCATCATCACGGCCGTTACCGAATCGGCCTCGAACGGTGGTCTCCCTGCGATGAGTTCGAAAAGCACCGCGCCAACCGAGAACAGATCGGAACGGTGATCGACCGGTTGCCCTTCTATGTGCTCCGGAGACATGTATCCGGCACTGCCCACCACTGAGCTTCCGAGGGTCAGTGTCCCCGTGGACGACTTGGCGATGCCAAAATCGAGAAGCTTTACACCTCCGTCGTCGAGGAGCCAGATGTTCGCTGGCTTGACATCCCGATGAATGACCCCTTCGCCGTGTGCGAAGTGAAGTCCCTCGCACAGCTGCATGGCCAGATCGAGCTTCATCCGCATCGTCAGCGGAGGGCCGTGCTGAAGACGCTGCGAGAGGTTCTGACCCCGCAGTAACTCCATGACGAAGTAGGGGGTCTCCCCATCGTGAGCGAAGTCGAACACCGTAACGATGTTGCGATGCTGCAATCGGGCGGCCGCGCGCGCTTCACGATAGAAGCGCGCGCGTGCCTGCTCGTCACGCATGATGCTCTCGGACATCACCTTGATCGCGACCTCCCGATCGAGATCCGGATCATGAGCGAGGTAGAGCGCCCCCATGCCGCCGCGCGCAATGAGCCCTTGAATCCTGTACTTGCCAATTCGCTCCAGAGGCATGTCTTTACCCAGCGGATGCATGTCCGGCTCCCGACTCCTCTTCTTCAAAGCGGTCATCGAGCGCGTCCGACGCGAGCGCCGCACGGGTCCGTTGGAGGAGTTCGTTGGCTTCAGACAGCGACGGTGAAAGCCGCACGGCGTTCTCCGCCGCTGCCATCGCACGGAGCAGATCGCCATCTCTGAACGCGACGCGAGCGGCTTCGAGAGCGAGGTGCGCGGCGCCATCACGCTGAACGGCGATACGTGCCGCGCTTTCCAGCTCGATTGCCTCGCAGAGCAGCATCACCGTCGACTCATCCGCGGGATCGCGCTCCACCGCGAGACGCGCCTCGGTCAGGGCAGCGTCGAATGCCCCGGCGTCGATCATCGCGCGCACGGCCTCGGTGCGCTGTTGAACTTCCGCGCCACGCGCAGCGGCCTCGTCGGCGCGACGGACAGCAAGATCGCTCAACCGGTTCAGCTCGATCTGAACGTCGGCTGCCTCGGGTTGCATCACAAGAAACGCGCGAAGTGCCTCGAGGGCTTCGTCGTAACGACCTCGCTTGAACGACGCGCGAGCCATCTGAACGGCCCGTTGCACTGCCTGTTCTCGCTCCAATTCCGCGGCGCGCTGGCGTTCCAGGGCAGTCCGCGCGGCTTGGTGCAGGGCGATCGCTAACGGCACCGTTCGATCGATCCTGAGGATCTCGTCGCAGACCACGACAACCCGCTCCCACTCCTCGGACCGCAAATGGGCCTGCGCCTCGCGAACGAGCGATTTCACACGCTGTGCGTCCGCTTGCTGCTGGTCGAGGATTGCCCGGCACTCCGCCAATCGCGTGCGGGCAGTACTCGACTCCGGCAACGCCGTCAGAATGTGCTCGAACACTCGGGCAGCGGCCAGATAGCGGCCCTCGCTGAAGGCCTGCTCTCCCGTGGCCAGCAGAGAGGCGAGCTGCTCGAGCTCACGTTGCTGCTGCTGTACGCGCTGAAGCTCCCGCCCGATCTCGTCCTGGAGGGCAACCACGCGGGCTCGTGTAAGAGGAGCCAGCTTCATCGCGTCGAAACCGCGATCCCGAAGGGTTGGAAACTCACTGTGCAGCCGCTCGATCACTGATGACGTGGCCACTATCTCCTGGCCGACTCTTCTCGCGGTCTCGACCACAGACGTCAGGCTCGAGAGCACCGCGTTGTACCTTGCACCCACAGTTTCAAGCAGTCGTCGAGTGTCAGCCTGATACTGACGCTGGAACTTCGTCAGGTCGGCTGCGACACTCGGGAAATCGTTGAAGCGGTCGGCGGGCTGCTTCTCCAGGCATCGCATGACGATGCTCGCCAGCTCGGCTGGTGCCTCCGCGGAACTGAGTGCGAGCGGTTCTTCGGAGACCAGCTTGCGAATGACGCGGGCCCACTCGTCGCCAGGAAATGGCTTTCGGCCGGTGAGCATGAAGTAGAACACGCTCCCGGCTGAAAAGATGTCCGATCGCTGATCGACCTCTTCGCCGCGGGCTTGCTCGGGTGACATGTAGTGCAGCGTGCCCGGTTGTGCGCCCGTCGTGGTCATATTGGAGCTCGCGAGACGAGCGACACCGAAATCCAGCACCTTGAGGAGGCCGTCGAATTGGACGAACAGGTTTCCGGGCTTCAGATCGCGGTGAATGATATTTGCCGCGTGCGCGGCCGACATGCCGTCGCATAACTGAATCATCAGGTCGACCTTGCGTTCGAGGTCGGCGGCCGGCGCTTCATTGAGGTAGCTGGCGAGCGTCCACCCCCGGAGCAGTTCCATGACGATGAACGGGCTGCCGTAATCCTCACCAAGGTCATAAATGGTGATGACATTCCGATGAACGAGTCGAGCCGCCGTCTGTGCCTCTCGGAAAAATCGCACACGAATGTCGGGCTCCCCCTCGAGATCAGTGTTTACAACCTTGATCGCCACCTTCCGCCCGGTGCGGTCATCAACGGCTGCGTACACCTGTCCCATCGCGCCCCGGCCAACGAGGTCGAGCAGGCGATACTTTCCCACCCGCCGTTCGAACGCCGGGAACGCGCCGCTATCGCCACCCGTGCCAGGCGTCATAGCTGTCCCTCGAAATTCTCGATCGATTCCGCGTTCAGCGTCATGAAGCCGTTCCTCTGCCGAATGATCCCCTCGGCGACACCAGAGAGCGGCCTGATGGCCGAGATAAAGTCCGTGTGGCGAGGACGAACTCCGGGATGAGACACCGCGGAGGTAGGGACCATGGGCTCTACTCGACGCTATTGTGGTTGGTTCCGACGGGGCGAAGGTGGAGTCTATCAGAACGGCTGCTCCTGCAAGCGACTCCTGAAAGCGGTGAACGTGCTAGTCTTCGTGACAGCTTCGGCCAAGGAGCGCGCCCAGATGTCGAGACGGTCTGTCATTATTTCCGGCCTGATATTGCTGGTTGTCATGAGTGTGCCGGCGTCGGCACAGGTTCTTCTCGCCGGCAACTGGATTCCGTACCGCGCTCATGAAGACGAGCAGGACCGCGGGCCCGGCCCCGATCTCGGAGACTACCTCGGCATCCCGATCAACAACGCGGCCCGGCTCTTCGCCGAGAGCTGGGATGCATCACGCCTCACGCTGCAGGAGCACCAGTGCCGCGTGCACGTCGCGCCCTACATCTACCATGGCCCTCTGAACCTGCGAATCTGGGAGGAAAAGGATCCGGAAACGCAGCAGATCGTCGCCATCAAGAACTACATCAGCACCTACGAGCAGACACGCACGATCTGGATGGATGGCCGCCCGCATCCGTCGCCGTACGCGCCACACACCTTCATGGGTTTTTCGACCGGCCGCTGGGAAGGCAACCACCTGGTTGTGACGACGACGCACTTGAAGCAGGGCTGGTTGCGTCGCAACGGCGTCCCGGAAAGCGATCAGACGACGATGGTCGAGCGCTTTGTGCGGCACGACAAGTACCTGACGCACGTGGCGATCATTTCCGACCCGGTGTACCTGGCCGAGCCGATGGTTCGGACCACCGACTTCTCGATTGCGACGCAGGACAACGCCGCGTGGACGTGGCCATGTGAGTACGTCGAGGAGATCACCGGACGGCCGAAAGGCGAAGTGCCGCATTACCTGCCGGGCGAGAACCCCTATCTGACAGAGTTCATCGAGCGCACCAAAGCACCCGCTGTTGCCGCCAGGGGCGGCCCCGAGACGATCTACCCGGAGTATCAGGAACAGCTGAAGCGCGGCGCCACCGTCAGTCGAGCCGAGGCGCCGCGAGTCAGTCAGGCGAAGAATCCAGATACCGGTGAACTCGAAGTGCTGCGCGTACAGGGAAACGTCTACCTGATTGCGGGCGGAGGCAGCAACGTCACGGTGCAGGTGGGACCGTCGGGCTCGATCATGGTTGACTCGAAGGCCGGTCCGCTCACGGACAAGGTGCTGGCGGAGATCAAGAAAATCGCGCTCTCGACCAAGCCGGTGCAGTACCTGCTCAACACGAGCGCCGATCCCGATCACGTTGGCGGGAACGAAGCGGTGGGCAAGGCGCTCGGCTCGGCCAACACGTGGACCATCATCAACACGCCCGGTGGATCGCAGACCGCCGTCAAGGTACTGGCGCACGACAACGTCGCCAGCCGCATGACTCACCTTCCTGCGTCGGCCGCTCCCAGTGAAACCTTCATCGGCCGCGAGAAGGAGTTCTACTTCAACGGCGAGCCCATCTTCATGTATCACGTGCCCACCGCGCACACCGATGGCGACAGCATCGTCTTCTTCCGTCACTCTGATGTGGTCGCGACTGGCGATATCTACCGGACCGACAGCTATCCCGTCATCGACCTGCAGAGGGGCGGCAACGTACAAGGCGTGATAGACGGTTTGAACCTCGTCCTCGATCTGGCGGTACCAGCGCATCACGAAGAAGGTGGCACGTTCGTCGTGCCCGGCCACGGTCGCATCTCAGACGAGTTCGATGTGCTCGAGTACCGCGATATGGTCACGATCGTGCGTGATCGCATTCAGGCGATGATCTCGAAGAAGATGACGCTCCAGCAGGTGAAGGCGGCGCGGCCGACGCTCGACTACGACTCGCGCTACGGCGCCACCACCGGGAACTGGACCACGGATATGTTCGTCGAAGCGGTGTACAGGAGCCTGGCACCTGCCACCAACTCCACGCGATGAGGCGCGGACGCGATGAACGACGAACGCTCGTTGATCACCTGGACCCATGTCATCTACGGATTGCACACGCTCAGCCTGCTGACCGGAATTCTGGGTGCTGCCACAGTCGTTGGCGCGTTTCTCATCGGCTGGCCTTCGATCATCGCCGTGATCCTCAACTACGTGAAGCGGAGCGACGTTCGCGGGACATGGCTGGAACCGCACTTCCGCTGGCAGATCCGCACGTTCTGGTGGGGGCTGTTGTGGGCCTGCCTCTGTGGAGCGTTCGTCGTGATGACGCTGGGCATCGGGCTCATCGTCGTCTGGATACCTCTTGGGCTGCTGGCGTTGTGGTTCATCTACCGGATCGCGAGGGGATGGCTCGCGTTGAACGATCGTCGGCCCGTCCCCGCTTAATACAAGTCCGGCCTCCACTTCGCGCTGTGCGCTGTGGTGGACAAGAAAGCCGGACACTACGTACGTTGAGGGTCCATTATGCGGTTGCTTACCACCGTGGCAGCGGCGCTCGTTTTGCTCTCGGCCACTCCGGTTCCAGCGCAGGAGTGGATCGACTTCGTGAGCCGCGAGGACGGCTTCAAGGTCAACTTCCCCTCCACGCCGAAAGTGACTGAAACCACGTACACCTCGGAGTACGGAGCGTCGCTGCCGGCGCGGGCGTATCAGGTCGCGCGCGACCGGGAACGCTACTCGGTCACCGTGGTGGACTACCGCGGTATCGAGAAGCTGCTTACCGAGAAATCCAAGCAGTGCCCGCCATTCGCCGACGAGCGCTGCACGGGCATCGGGGCGGGCGCGGCCGTCGGCTTTGGCTACTGGAAGACAGATATTCGTGGTGCGCTGGTGTGGGCGTCATGGCAGTTCATGCAGCGCGACGCCAAGGTCACTCACTACATGTGGAACTTCATCGACCTTGTCGAGGGCCATCAGCTGCAGCTCACCAACAACGCCGACAAGTCGCGGACCTTCGTCGCCATCTACATGCACGACAACAGGCTCTACATATCGGAGGGCACCGTCCCTGACGGCGACCCTGAGCCGGGCCTCTTTCAGCAATCGCTCGGGTTCGTCGACAAGGATGGCAACGGCGTTCGTTATCGCGACTACTACGACAATGACTATCCGCCCCCGCCTCGTGCAGGTGGCCGCGGTGCCGGAGCGGCGCCTGCCGGCGCGGGCGCTACGCCTCAAGGTGGTGCGAGATGACGTCCATTCGCCGGCGAAGCCTGGCTGCGATGACCGTGGCGTGCGTCGTCCTCATCGCAACCTCGACGCGTGCGCACCATTCGCACGGCAACTACGCGGACACCTTTACCGATATCGAAGGCGTCGTGAAGGAGGTCCACCTCATGAATCCACACTCGTGGATCTACCTGGAAGTCAAAGGGCCGAACGGCCAGCCCCAGAAGTGGTCGCTCGAGGCGTCGAGCGTGATCCAGTTGGAGCGCATCGGCGTCACGCGTGAGTACATCAAGCCGGGCGACACGATCAAAGCGCGCTGCCATCCCCTGCGCGACGGCTCGCGTGGATGCCTTCTCGGCTTCGTGAAGGCCAAGGATGGATCGGTGAAGGACTGGGACTCCAACAACCTGCCGATTCCCGCCGATTTCTGATTCAAGCCGCTGGCTCTGGCGCCGGCGGCAGTCGTCGCTCAGCCTTGACGATGAACCGGTTCGGCGCCGGACCGACGTAGTCGAACGGGAAACACGTAATCAGTGTCAGCGTTGCCGACGGAGTCGCATTGAGCACGGCGAGGTCCGTTGACTCAACGACCTTTATTTCCTTGACGACGTATTCGAATTCGGCGTCTGCCGTCGAAAACCGGATGATGTCGTTGCGACGAATTCCGGCCAGCGGTCGAAAGAACGTGTCGCGGTGCGCCGCGAAGACGCTGTTTCCACCATGCCAGGGTAACGGCGTATCCGACAGATGACCCACGCCAAACAACAACGCTGCCGTGTCATCACCCTCGAGCACCACGGATGACAGGCCAAGCCGAGGGATTTCAAGGGTTCCGATTGGCCTTCCTTTTTCGACCGTCGTCTCGCCTTTCTTCAAGCCGGCGGAGTAGTCACTGTTTGGCAGTGAGGGCACATAAAGCTGTTGCAGCTCATCCGACCAGAAGAGCGCGAACCCGGATGCGAGTACGACCGCAAGTCCGAGCATCACGAGCAGAAATGCCAGCAGACGACGAATCAGGCGAATCATCGCCCGCCCTCACTTCTCTGACCCGCCGATGGTGAGTCGGGGAGATAAGCCGTACGCGTCCTGACCTTCAAACCCGAGCGTCCTGGCTGATCGACGACCACTCGAACACGGCGCAGCCGTCCGTTTGCGCCTGCGTCGGGCGGAGCGTAGGCGAGCGTGTAGCGGCTGCGAATGTCGTGAGCAATCGCCTGAAACACACGGCTCACGACTGCAACGTTGTCTGGCTGGAACGCGAGACCACCCGTCCCGTCCGCCAGCCGCCGCAGCGCCTTCGGGTTCCGATCGAGTGCAAGCGGATCAACGATTGCGATCGAGTAGACCACGACGTTCGAGGCGAGCACTTTCTCGAACGCCTCATCAAAGGTCAGCCTGCTGGCGTTATCGCCACCGTCGCTCACGACGACGAGTGCTTTTCGTTCATGCCGGCCGTGACCGACACCCTCGATGGCTTCGACGAGTGCATCGTGGAAAGCTGTTCGCCCGCGGGCGTTGAGCGACTCGGTCAGCGTCCGGCGCAACTCGGCGGGGTCGCTGGTAAAGCGCTCTGCACCAAGGACGGATGAAACCTGTTCGTTGAATACCAGCGGCAGGAACTCATCATCCGGATGGCTGGCCTTTGCGAATTCGGTGATGCCGGCGATGACGCGATCGCGGTTCTCCAACATGCTGCCGCTCGCATCGATGAGCAGTCCGATCGTCGCCGGCGCGTCCTGCTCGGCGAAAAAGCTTACTTTCTGTGGCTGGCCCTCTTCGATGACGTGAAACGCATCGGCCGGCAGCCCGCTGACGAATCCGCCTTTGTCATTCGTCACCGCCACATTGAGCACGACCAGGTCGGAGCGCGCTGAAAAGTGGCTTTGGGCAGCGGGATGGGTGGACGCTCCCGCAAGAATGGCCGCCGCGAAGAGAATAAGTGTCCGCATGGTGTGCCTTTGACGCCGCGACGCGGGGGAGGAAGCCTCCCCCACGCCGCCGTTCATCAGGAGTGAGCCATGCTCTCGTTACGACTTCCGCAGTAATTTCATACCAAGTGTCGTGCTCGCCAGGCCGCCGAGCAGCAGCAGCGCGAGTGGGCTGGCTGTCTGAGGCAGCTGCTCACGCGCCGGCGCCTGCCGCGGCTCCGGTGCTGGCGGAGGAGCCTGCGCCGGCGGCTGCGCCTGCGCGATCTGCTCCGGCTCCTCAGCTGGGACGCCCGGACCGTCAATCACATCCGGCCCGCTCAACGGGCCTTCAGCAACAGGTTCTCCCCCTTCCGCGGCCTCGATCGCAGCGTTACCTGATGGTTCCGTGGCTGGTGCTTCTATTCGCGCTTCAGCCTTGGAGCTCGCCGATCGGGTCAGTGCTTCGAGTTCTTCCTTCGAATAGATGAACCCGTAGCCTGTCCGCTCACCGTCCTTCCACCATGCTCGCACGGCGATTGGCGCACCGGCGGCGGTCTCCATGAACCTCACCTCTGGGTTGCGCGGTGGATCCGGCCGATATACCGGCACCGTATGCAGCATCGCGAAACTCTGCGTGCCTTCCTTGTTAGCGACCTGGATCACTTTGCGCGTGGTGGTGTCGTCAGCCAGGCGGAACATGTACGTCCCTGCTGGAAGTGTCACACCTGGAAGTGCGACCGGCTGACTGAAAGTAAAGTACGTCCGCTTGTCAGACGGACCGGTGAACGCGTTGGCGCCACTTGCCGCTCCGACAAGCAC
>Ga0075418_10000237_pt1 | contig 54905 bp, 44 predicted proteins | sample SoiMetdeltSBSDD2_FD_81776 | JGI IMG/M metagenome (GOLD analysis project Ga0075418, IMG submission 81776) | Bulk soil microbial communities from a Populus tree surrounding site in Tennessee, USA - Soil MetaG P. deltoides SBSDD2 | ecosystem: Environmental > Terrestrial > Soil > Tree plantation...
CATCGGCCTCCAGGAGGTCGACATCGCCGTCAGGGCCATGCTCAACGACGCGCGCCTGGCCGCGTAAACCCCCTTCATCTCTGACACGTTCGTGCAGACTTGGCCGCTACGAGGTGGCTAGTGCTCTCAAGATGTTCCACCTATACTGGGCACCGGCTTGGGTGAGGTTTCCGTCAGAACCCGTCGCGCAGCGGGCAGGTAGGGCGCCGTCCGTGCGCGGTCTGTGATCCAGGCAGATCGTCCGCCCTCTGGCTAACTTGGCCCGCTCGAAACCGAGCGGGTCGCGTGTGGTGGGCAGATGCGAAGAAGCTATGTCGCACGATATCGGATCATCACGTTCGCGCTGATCGTGGTTGGTCTCCTTGGGGTGATGCTGCCGACTCAGATTGAGGCCGGCCCCGAGACCGCGCGGCCGGTCAAGGTCATGACTCGCAACCTGTACCTGGGGGCGAGTCTCGAGCCCATAGGCACCGCCTCGTCTCTAGCGGATCTGGCCGTCAAGGCGGCGCAGCAATTCCAGAAGGTCCAGGCGACAGATTTCCCGGCACGAGCGACCCTGCTGGCTCGGGAGATCAAAGATGCCGATCCGATGCTGGTGGGAATGCAGGAAGTCAGTCTGTGGCGGAAGGGAGCAACGGGCGTCCTGGATGGTCCCGTTACGCCGGCAACCATTGTTGTCTACGATTTCCTGCACATCCTGCTCGATGCACTCGCGGCTGAGGGACTTCAGTACCAGGTCTCAGTCTCTCGCGCTAGCAGCGATGCGGAAGTAACGACCGCGCTCGGATTCGACGTCCGACTCACGCAGAGGGATGTCATCCTGGCCAAGGTTGGCCTCCCGACGAGTGAGCTCTCGATCTCGAATACGGGCAGCGGCATCTTCACGGCAAACCAAGCCACTCAGCTGCCGATCGCGGGGGCCCCTCCGATCCCAGGGCGGCGGGGATGGATCTCAGCCGACGCCACCGTGAACGGGCGGGCACTCCGCTTCATCACGACGCACTTGGACTCGACCACTGCCGCCATTCGGGTTGCGCAGGCGACCGAGCTGTTGGTCGGACCGGCGAACACGACACAGGCGGTCATTCTCGCTGGCGACCTGAATTCCGCGCCCCCGCCCCAAGAGATGGCTCCATCGGCGTACAGTACCCTGACTGCACCCACCGCGGGATTCATTGATACGTGGGTGCAGGCCAATCCGTCTTCACCACCCGCCTGGATCACGTGCTAGCCCGACCTGGCATGCCGGTCATACGCTCGAAGCTCGTGGGAGTGGATCGGGATAGCCGGACGACATCTGGCCTCTGGCCATCCGATCATGCCGGTATCATCGCCACCCTGGCACCATAACGACCGGGTCATCCCTTCCAGAGCTGGACATAGGCTGCCCCAACCTGGATCTGGGGAGCCTCCCATGCTATGGCCCGAGGTACGACAGGTCTGGTGGAACGTCGGCAGGGACAAGCGCCTGCGACCGCCCGGGGGCGAGGAGAGGACTCGATCCTATGAACGAAGACACGGATTCGCGTCGGATTCGCGGCTACTGCGCGCTCTGCATCTCCCGTTGCGGGGCGATTGCAACGGTCGAGGCCGGCCGGTTCGTCCGGCTCGAGCCCGACCCGACGCACCCGACCGGCCAGGCGCTGTGCGCCAAGGGGAGGGCGGCGCCGGAGCTAGTCTACCACCCGAATCGGCGGCAGTATCCAGTGAGGCGGACACGTCCGAAGGGTGATCCGGATCCGGGCTGGCAGCGGATCAGTTGGGATGAAGCGCTCGATCTGACCGCAACAAGGCTTGGGCAGATCGCTGCTGAGCACGGCCCGGAGAGTGTCGTCTTCAGCCAGGTCTCGGCCTCCACGTCGGCCATCGCGGACTCGGCCGGCTGGATCCAGCGCCTCATGCGGGCCTTCGGCAGCCCCAATCTCTGCTCGCACATGGAGCTGTGCGGCTGGGGCAGAACCTATGCCACCCGCTTCACTTACGGCATCGGCATGGGGGTCGACGGCACGCCGATGCCGGACTTCGAGAACACCGGGTGCATCCTCTTTTGGGGCTACAATCCGAGCACGGCTCGGCTCTCCCACGCCACGAGGACCGTAGCAGCGCTTCGGCGCGGGGCGCGCCTGATCGTGGTCGATCCGGCTCGGGCCGGGCTTGCCAACAAGGCCGACCTCTGGCTCCGGGTGCGGCCGGGCACCGACGCGGCGCTCGCGCTCGCCATCGCTGGCGTCATGATCGAGCGGGGCTGGTACGATCGCGACTTCATTCGCGACTGGACGAATGGCCCGCTCCTGGTGCGCTCGGATTCCGGGCGCCTGCTGACCGAAGCCGACCTTGCGCCCGGCGGGAGTGCACAGCGGTACGTTGCCTGGGACGCATCAGTCGGGCGCGCGCTCACGTACGATCCGGTCCGTCGGCGCTACGATCCGGATGGCGCCGAGCCGGCGCTGTTCGGCGAGCAGATGATCGCTACTCGGCACGGCGAGATCGCCTGCAAACCCGCCTTCGAGCTGTACGCTGAAATCTGTCGCCGCCACTCGCCCGAAACGGCCGAGGCGGAGTGCGGGGTCGGCGGTGACCAGATCCAAGAAGCCGCCCGCCTCCTCTGGGAATCGCGCCCGGCTACGTATTACGCCTGGAGCGGCGTCGAGCAGCAGACCAACGCGACGCAGATCTTTCGCGCCATCTCGCTGCTGTACGCCCTGACCGGGAGCTTTGACGCCCCCGGCGGCAACGTGCATTTCCCGTCGGTGCCCACGCGCGACATCAGCGGCCGCGACCTGTCGTCCGCGGCGGGGCGCCGCGCCGCGCTCGGTCTGCCGGATCGGCCGCTCGGCCCGGGGCGCTGGGAGTATGTCACGACCGATGAGGTGTACCGCGCCATCCTGGAAGGACAGCCATATCCGGTGCGCGGCCTGGTTGGCTTCGGTTCGAACCTGCTCCTCTCCCACGCGACCCCCCAACGGGGACGCAGCGCCCTGGCGGCACTGGACTTCTACGTCCACGCTGACCTGTTCATGAATCCCACCGCCGAGTTGGCGGACGTGGTGTTGCCGGTCGCGAGTCCTTTCGAGCGCCAGGGCCTCAAGGTCGGCTTCGACGTGAGCGCCGACGCGCAGTCCCTGGTCCAGCTACGACCACCGGTCGTGGCGCCGCGCGGGGAGGCGCGCTCGGACACGGAGATTGTGTTCGAGCTGGCCTGCCGGCTCGGGCTGGGCGAGCATTTCTGGGACGGCAACATCGACGCGGGCATGGAATACCAGCTCGGCCCCTCCGGCGTCACCGTCGAAGCCCTCCGTGAGAGCCCGGGAGGGATCCGCGTGCCCCTCCAGACCCGCTACCGCAAGTATGCCGAGGAGGCCGACGGCGTGCCGCGCGGCTTCGCCACGCCGACCGGCAAGATCGAGCTGTACTCCGAGACACTCCTGGAGCACGGCTACCCGCCGTTGCCCGAGCACCGTGAGCCGCTGGTGAGCCCACGGTCACGACCGGACCTGGCCGAGCAGTTCCCGCTGATCCTGACCTGCGCCAAGAATCCGCAGTTCTGTGAGAGTCAGCACCGGGCGTTGCCGAGTCTGCGGCGACGTGCTCCGCATCCCGAGGTGGACTTGCACCCAGCCACGGCCGCCGAGCGTGGCATCCAGGCGGGAGACTGGGTGACCATCGAGAGCCCGGACGGCGCCATGCGGGCCCGAGCCCGACTGAACGACACCCTCCACGCAAGTGTCGTCCGGGGTGAGCACGGCTGGTGGCAAGCGTGCCCAGAGATCGGAGCGCCTGCTTACGACCCGTTCAGCGCAGCCGGCTCGAACTTCAACCTGCTGATCGGCAACGCGGCGATCGACCCCGTCAGCGGCTCAGTCCCCCACCGCGCGTACATCTGCCAAGTCAGCCGCGCCGACTGAGACCGTAGGTTGGCTCGGTCGCGGGTATCATCAGCCTGCCTGGCGACGCCACGTGTCCGCGAGGGAATCCTTCCGGCTGAGCAACCAGGTGAGGGAGCGCTTCGATGACGAAGTCCGCGAACGACGCCGCTCAGTCCCGGTCCCAACCGGGGTACAGTACCAAGTGGTCCTCGCACGATGAGAGCCCAACGCGCCAGCGCATCAGGCGTGAAATCTACGGCGATGACTACCCTGTAGAGGCGGACCCGAGGAGCTTCGTCACGCTGACGGAGCTTCGTGCAATGGCTCGGGATCTGAGGGTCGGTGACGGTCAGACCATCGTCGACCTCGGATGCGGCCAGGGTGGTCCGAGCTTCTGGGTCGCGCGCGAGACCGGTGCAGCCCTGGTGGGTGTCGATCTGTCCCATGTTGGGGTCGCCCGTGCATCGGAGCGCGCACAGCAGCTGGGCCTTGCTGATCGCACACGTTTTCAGGTGGCCGATATCACGTCGACTGGGCTGCCGGAGGCGAGCTTCGACGCCGCCATGAGCGTCGACGTGATCTGGTCGGTTCCGGACAAGCTCGGAGCCCTTCGCGAGGCCGGGCGGATCCTGAAACCTGGCGCTCGGTTCACCTTCACCAATTGGGACCGCGACCTTACTCCGCCCGGCTACCTGCCGCCGCTCGGCGATCACCGGCCGCTGCTCGAACAAGCCGACTTCGAAGTGGAGACGTACCAGATGCAACCGGAAGACGGCGTACGGCGACGGGCCATCTACGAGGCGTTGGTAGCGGCGGAGCAGGACCTCATCCGTGAGATGGGCGACGAGGCTGCAGGCCGGCTGATGTTCGAGGCTAAGGGCACGCTCGGCCTCACCGATGGCATCGACTATCTCGCCCACAGCCAACGCATCTATGTGGTCGCTCGTAAGTTGGGTTCTTCCCCCGCCCGCTAACCAGCCGGCGGCCACAGCGAGCAGGCCGCCCAGCGCCAGGTCGCGCGCCAGTTGCACGTCCTGCTGCGCGAAGCCGTGGGTGCCTTGCAGGAGCAAGACCACGGGGAAGGGGCCTGCACCCGGCGGTCGCACGACGTCGCCGGTCGGGCCATTCTCCAGGCATGCGGGCGCGAGACCCGCCCCGCGTTACGCAGCACGAGCTCCTCCAGCTCACCTCCGCTGGTGGAACGTCACAGACTCGGCCACAGCTCGTTGGGTCTCACCAAATCTGAGGGAGAGCCCAGAGCTGTGGCCAGGCCTGCAGTGACTGAGCGTACATCGGGGCGGGCTCGGCCTTAGCTCTTGAAGTAGAGCGTCTCCGGTCGCGAGCTACTGGGGGCGCGGACGTTCTGCCCGTTCGACTGGCGGGCCGGGGCGTTGCCGACGTTCTTCTTGACGATGCGCACGCCGATCAGAGCTGGCGAGACGCCGACTGTGCCGATGCACCACTGCTCGTCGATGGCGATCCGCCAGATCTCCTGGCCGGCCTTGATCTGCTCGGGCCGGGAGAGACCCGGGGCTGCCCGCGCCAGCTCCAGCACCCGCAGGATTTTGGGGTCTTTCGGCTCCTTGCCGGCCTTCCCGCCGCTCTGGAACCACTTCCCGTACTCGGGGCCCATCTGGCTGTTGGTGGCGATCGGGATCGCGCTGGCGCCGGCGACGAAGACCTCCTCGGTGCCGTTGTTGCTCGCGACCGAGATCTGGTAGTCGTTGCCGGCGATGCGCCGCTGCGAGAGGCTGCGCTCGACCTCGTTGATGATCGCCTGGACGCCGATCTTCTTCCACTGCTCGGCGACCATCTGGCTGACGGCGGTCCAGCTGATCGCGAAGCCGCCGACGGTCATGATCTCGAGCCGGAGGCGCTGACCGTTGTCGGTGCGCAGGCGGAACCCCTCGGCGTCCTTCTTGTCCAGGCCGATCTTGTCCAGCAGCTCGTTCGCCTGCTTGACGTCCAGCACAGACCATTTCTGCCGCCACTCCGGCCCCGGGAAGTACGGCGTGTCGTCCGCCGGCGCCACGGAGCCGGGCGTTCCCAGCCCGATCCAGTACGTCTCGTTCAACTGGTCGCGGTCGATCCCGAGGGCCAGGGCACGACGGAAATCGGCGGTCTGGAGCCACTTCGCGACCTCGGGGTCGCCGTCGTAGGTCTGGTTGATGTAGAGCGTGTTGTCGCAGCCGTGGACGGCGGGATCCAGGTGGAGGTCGTAGTTGCCCTTGTCCTTGTTCTCGAGGAAGACGGGGATCTTGGCGATGTCGACGTGACGCTCCTGCACGTCGTACTCGCCGGCGATCGCCCGGAGGTTCAGGACTTCGAGCGTCTCGGCGAGCGACATCTGGATCTTGTCGATGTACGGAAGCTGGTTCCCCTCCGTGTCGACCTCGTGGAAGTACGGGTTGCGCTCCAGGATCCAGACCGGGTTGTTGATCGGCTGGACCGTTCGCCAGGGTGCAAGAACTGGCAGCTCCGGGTTCAGCCGCCAGGTGTTCTTGAACTTGATCAGGCTGATCCAGTTGTCGAGCTTCTCCTGGGCGACGATCTGGTCGAGCTTCACCTGCTCGGTGTACTTCGGGTGGAACTGCTTGAGATAGTGGGCCGGCGCGTAGCCGCCCATGAACACCTCGCCCTGGGCGGCGTGCCCCTGGCCGAGGATACTGGCGCCGGCGAGCTTCTCCACGAACATCGGATACGGGTCCGGGAACTTGAAGGCGACGGTGAAGTCGTCGAGCTTCTCAAGAGTGCCCGGCTTGCCATTGATGGTCAGGTCGGCGTTCGCGACCGGGGTCAGCTCAGCGTTCTGGTACAGGTCGGTCCACCAGAACACGATGTCGTCGGCGGTGAACGGGTGGCCGTCACTCCACTTCATGCCCTTGCGGAGTGAGAGCACGGTGGTTCGGTCGCCGTCTTCGAGCTTCCACGCTCTGGCGACGGCCGGCACGATCTTGGTGCCGGTGTAGTCGCTGTAGAGCAGTTTGTCGGCGCCCATGATGCGCTGGCCGTTCTCGCCGTCGCCGGGGCCGGTGAAGCCGCGTCTCCAGGTGCCGCCGTACTTGCCGATCTCGTGGACCGGCTTGACGACCAGCGGCTCGTCGGGGACGCGCTGCTCGACGGGCGGGAGCTTGCCGGCCTTGACCAGCTCGGCCAGCATCGGCGCCTCGCCGAGCTTCGGGGGGCGCTTCGCGTCTGGCAGGATCTCGGGGCCTTCGAGCTTGCCGATGAGCTGGGCGCCGAGCTTCGCCTCTGGCTTGCCGGCGGCCGGCTTCGCGGCTTCGGCCGGCTTTGCAACCTCGGCTGGTTTCGCCGGGGCTGCCGCCGCGGCCGTTGGTTTCGCCTCGGGAGCGGGCGGCGGCGTCGGCTTGACGGCCTCAGCGGGCTTGCTCTCGGCCGGCTTCGTCTCGGCGGGCTTGGTCGCCGGGGCGGACGGCGCGCAGGCCGCCAGCAAGGCGACGCTGACGGGGAGGAACGTTCCCCAACCGAGCAGGTCTCGTCGTGACAGCCGTGCCATGCTCGTCCTCCTTGACGCGACAGACGCATTGGTCTTGTCGCAAGAGGACATCGTAGGCCGTCACGTCGAGGGCCAGCAACAGCGAGGTAGACGTTGTTCGTCTCGGCGTAGATCGGGTTGGTAGCGTCGTGGACCGGGATGCCCGCCTGCACGGCGCGGGCTCCCGTCGTTCTGGATTACCGTCCCAGCGCCTCCACGACGTACGCCGAGACCGGGTGCTCGATCCCCTTGAGTTGGAACTCGCGCGGCCCGCGTGCGTCGGTGCCCGCCCCGAGCACGTTGTAGGCGTCCGCCGATACCAGCACCTCGCCCGGCGTGGCCGCGCCCTGCAGCCGCGCGGCCAGGTTGATCACCGGGCCGATCGCCGTGAAGTCACGGCAGAGCTGGCCGACCTCGCCGACGGCGAGCTCGCCGGTGTGGATGCCGACGCCCACGCCGATCAGGTCCGCTTGCGGGAGCGCGCGGCAGCGCTTCTGGATCTCCAGGCCGGCCTGGACGGCGCGGCGGAGGTGGTCGTCATGACGGATCGGAAAGTTGAAGATCGCGAAGACGGCGTCGCCGATCAGCTTGTTGACGATGCCGTCGCGCTCCCAGATGGCGGCGGCGCACTCCTCGTAGAACGCGCTCAGCAGGCTCGCCATCTGCATCGAATCGAGTCGTTCGGAGAGGTTGGTGTAGCCCCGGACGTCGGCGAAGAGGACGGTGCCGGAGACCAGGAGCTGCTTCGTGCCTTTTACCCGTTCGAACTGGGTTTCGCAGATCGTGCAGAGGTTCGGGTGCATCCGGCTGACCCGGATGCCGGCCAGGCGCAAGGGGAAGGCGAGCGGGCCACGAATCGGGATCGGCATGTGCATCTGGTCCCAACAGCCCTGACAGAGAGACGCTTCGGCGAGGGGCATGCGCTCCGATCCTTTCATCGTCATGACCAGCCAGCGCTGGACTCCACGGTACGCTCAGACGGCGGAATGTACCACGCGGAGGACGACTACAGTTCGACGCGATGCTTGACCTTGCGCTCGTCCAGCTCGTAGCCGAAGCCCGGGCCAACGGGCGGCTGGAAGTAGCCGTCCTTCGGCGCGTACCCATCACGGTAGAAGTACTGGACGTTCGCGTTGCCAAACGTGGCCAATACCATACGGTGTGCTCGTCCAAGAAGTCCGACGTTCTCAGCCGCTTCCTGGCGGGTCGAGCGCCCGGACCAGTGCGACGAACTGAGCTACGACGTCGCACAGGAGGAGGGTAGCGAGCGGTATCGCGGCCAGATCGAACCAGCCGAGCCCGATCCCCCCCATGGCGAGCACAGCGCCCGAATGGTACCAGGTTAGCGCCGCGCAGATGCCGGCCAGCACCGGGGCATCGGCCAGCCCGAACAAGGGGAGCACCTCGCGCTGCTTGAAATGAACCCAGTGGGCCAACACCAGCCCCCGTAGCAGCACGACGATCAGATACGTCGTGAAGATCTGGAAGCTCGCGTACGAGGCGCAGGCGATCCCGTACAGGAGGCAGACGACGCTCACCATGTCGAGGTACATGTCGAGGAAGAGGCCGCGATCGGAGGTGAGGCGGCGTGCGCGCGCGAGATGGCCGTCAAGGTGATCGGCGAGCCAGTGCCCGAAGACCGCAAGCACGGCGGCCACGAACCAGGCCGAGTTGAAGCCGGCGAGGTAGAACGCCAGGCCGGCCACCGCCATGCTTCCGCAGCCAAGCACGGTCACCTGGTTCGGCGTGACCCAGGCCGGGAGCCGCGGCTCGATCCGCCGCGCGACGGCGTAGCCGAGCTTCGCCATCGGGCTCGGGTCATAGCGGTACAGGAGGGCGGGCACGAGGGCAGGCATCCTACCGTGGCTCCCCGAATGGTCTTGGGCCTGGCGCTGACGGCTTCGCCTGCAGGATGACGAGCGCTGACATCATCGCGACTCGACTCCGACGCTCGACATGGCGGCCCTGACGCCGTGACGAGCCCAGCTCCGGCCGTCGTACATCTCGACGAGGCGTGGCGATCCGCTGGGGCGGCCCGCATAGGTGCGCCGATGCTTCTGGATCCGTGCCGAGCCCTCGACGTACCACGCCTGGCAGCGCGCGACCGACTCGAGGGTGGCGTCGACGAACGGCAGGCCATCGGCCCGAAGACGGTCCAGGTGCGCCGTCTCGAACCGCCAGGTCCGTCTCGCGATCTCGAAGTTCACGGCGGCCAGCTCGAGGAAGCGCCGCTGGCGGGCCGGGATCGTCCGGAGCGGAATGTCGTCGATGCTGGCGTAGACCCGGATCTCGTGCGGCCAGTAGTACTCGGCCCAGAGCCAGGCGAGCTCGCACATGGTTGGGCTCTGCTCGTCGTCGCCGGCCAGGTGCACGATCGCATCCGACCTGACCCCCCGGTAGATTCCAAGAAAGCCGGTCTGGAACGTATCCTGGTGCAGGAAGTTGAGCCGACTCGGTGGCGCGACCGTGTGCCAGATCGGCGAGTACTCGCCGCAGAGCAGCCCCTCGATCGCGCGCCACATCTGGTACAGGCCGGAGACCTTGCCCGTGTACCTCCCCGTCCGACTGTCGCCGATGACGATCGACGGTCGAACGATCACGAACGGGATGCCGCTCTCGGCGACCAGCCACTCGGCGATCCGCTTCGTCCGGGTGTACTCGGTCGGCTCGTCGGCAGGGGCCGGATCGGGGTGCAGGCGCTCCGGAATCAGGCCGTCCCGGTAGCCGGAGCAGTACGCGGTGGACAGGAAGATGAAGCGGTCGACCCGCCAGCGACGGGCCGCCTGGAGCAACCGGGACGTCAGCTCGACGTTGGCGTCGTGGAGCGCCGCGCTGTCGAAGTAGTCGACCGAGCCGGCGCAGTGCACGATCTCGTCGACGCCGGCGGACGATACGAGGGCGTCGAGATCGGCCAGGCGGTCGAGCGCCGGCAGTTCGACGAGCGTCAGCCGGCCCATCGCGCCGTCGAGCGCCTCTCCCGCGACTCCCTGATCGACGAGCGAGCTACGGAGCCGAGCGCGGCAGGCGGCCGGATCGACGCCCGATCGGATCGGCATGACGAGGTGGCGGCTCTCATGGGCGAGGAGCGCCGCGGCTGCCAGCCCGCCCAGGTAGCCGCTGCCTCCAACGAGCAGCGTCGCCACGCGAGATGCCGCGCGACCTGTGGCCAGGTTAGCCTGCGTCAAGGGCGCCGCTGCTCTCTCAAACACTGTTGGCACCCTGATGCCGTGCAGATGACGCGCGCCTCCGCACCGCTTCCTGGGTGCGACCGCTCACGATGGCACCTGAAGCTGGATGAGCGAGCCGCCGGGGACTAGCGGCTCGTCGGGGACGTACGGATCGCCGATCAGCGGCTCCCAGTAGCTGCCCTGGCGGAACATGTAGCGGATCTGGGCGTACTGGAACAGCATCCTGGTGACGAGTCCAGCGGTTGCCGGTCGGCGTGAGACCGCTGCCCAGATCCGGTGCCACATCTGACGCTCGTCGTCACCCATGCGGCGCACGCCGTGGGCGAGTTGGACGGCGTGCGCATCGATCGCGCGCATCGAGTCCGGATCGACCGGCGTCGCGGCCATGTCAGGGCGAGCCCGGCCGTACTGGTCAATGAACCGCAGCATGCGCTCGCCGAACGCGGCCGGTGCATAGAGGGCGCGACAGAGCTGCCGCAGGCCGGTGCTGAGCTGGGCCGGGGTCATGTTCTTCGGCTGGATGTTCGAGCTCCAGGGGACGGCTTGCGCGGCAGGTTCATTGGCGACCAGGCGGCCCTCACGTGCGATCCGGGCGTAGAGCGGCGTCGCCTCGGGCGCAACCAGCGCGCCGAGGCTGAAGATCGGGATCGGCGTGGACATCGCGAACGCATACTGGCGCTCGAACACGTCCGGCCCGTCCGAGTCGAAGCCGACGATCATCCCGCCGATGACGGCGATGCCGTGCTGGACGAAGGCGTGCACGTCCTCGCTCAGGTCAAAGCGGAGATTCTGCCGCTTCTTCGCCTCGCGCAGGCTCTCCGGATTGGGCGTCTCGATACCGACGAACACCTGCGTGAGCCCGGCGTCGGCGCACATGTCGAGCAGCTCGGGGTCGCGCGCGGCGTCGATCGAGACCTGGCTGACGAACGACATCGGGTGATCACGGCGCCACCAGACGAGGGCCTCCAACAGCTCCTTCGCCCGGCGCCGGTAGACCGTGAAGTTGTCGTCGGCGAGGAAGGTGGTGCGATACCCGTGGCGGAACAGTGCGTCGGCCTCGGCGAGCACGTTGCCGATCGGCTTGTGGCGCTGCTTGCGTCCGAGGTACTGGATGACGTCGCAGAACTCGCACTCGAACGGGCAGCCACGCGAGGTCTGGAGCGCGCCCATCAGCGCGTGGTCGTTGTCGTAGAGGTCCCAGCGCGGGGCAGGCGAGCAGTCGAGATCGGGCCGCCCGCCGACGTACTCCTCGCGCGGGGTGCCGGCCCGGAGATCGGCGAAGATCTCGGCGGCGATCTCCTCGACCTCACCACGAACGAGCACGTCGCAGTACGGGCGCAGGGTGTCCGGGCTGAGGCTGGCGTACGGCCCGCCGATCAGGACGCGCTTGCCGCGTCGGCGAAACTCGTTGGCCGTCTCGATCATCCGCCACCGCTGATTCACCTTACCGGTGATCGCGATCCAATCGGCCGGGTGGTCGAAGTCGATCGGCGCGGTATTCTCGTCGCAGACGTCGATGGCAAAGTCGGCGGGGGCGAGCGCCGCGACGGTGGTCGTCGGCAGGTCGCCCATGATCGCGCCGGGCGGAAGGCCGGATCCTCCGAAGACGTCAGCGCTGAAGTAGGTCACGAAGTCGGAGGCGGGGTTCACCAGGTACAGCGACGGAGACATGCTGGTCCTTCCTGCCACGCTCGCGTCAACCTTGCCGCTGTCGACGCGTGGGCCGCCCGTTCGCGGCCAGGCGGTGCAGCGTGCCGTCCAGGTACATGTCGCGAGTCCTGGCCCGCTGGGCCTTCCCGCTGCTCGTCTTCGGGAGCGAGCCGGTCGGCAGCAGCACCACATCCTCGACAGAGAGCGCTAGCTCGTCGCTGACCCGGGCACGGATCGCCTTCGCGAGCGTCTCCCGATCGCTGGTGGCGACCTCACAAGCGACGACGACCTCTTCGGTGCCACGCGCGCCCGGGCGGGGAAAGGCGACGACGCCGGTCGGACGCACGCCCGGCAATTCGGCGAGCGACCATTCGATCGTCTGCGGCTCGTAGTTGCGTCCGTAGACGATGATCAGGTCCTTCTTGCGCCCGGTCACGAACAGCTCGCCATCGGCGAGGTAGCCCAGGTCGCCGGTTCTCAGCCCGCCGTCGCGGAAGCTTGCCGCGGTGGCCTCGGGGTTGCCGAAGTAGCCGCGCGTCAGGCTGGGACCTCGGATCTCCACCTCGCCGATCACCCGCTCGCGGAGCGGGCTCCCGCGTTCGTCGACGATCGAGACGGTGTGGCCGGCGAGCGGGGCGCCGCAGCCGACGAGCTCGACCGCGTCCGCGCCCTCGTCGGCGGGGACCGCGACACGATCCCCTCGCAGCCGATCGGCGTCGACGGCCTCGCTGCGCCAGGGCTCGCCGACGCGGCCGTACGTCACGATCAGCGTCGATTCCGCCATGCCGTAGCTGGGGCGTGGCGCTTGCGGGCTCAACCCGGCCGGAGCGAAGCGCCGCGTGAACGTCCGAAGCGTCTCCGCCGAGACCGGCTCGCCGCCGCAGCCGGCGACGCGCAGGCAGGAGAGGTCCCACTGGGAGATCTGCTCGTCTGAGATTCGGCGTGCCGCCAGGGCGTAGCCGAAGTTCGGAGCGAACGTCACGGTGGCGCGGTGGCGGTGGATCAGCTCGAACCAGAGCGACGGCCGCTTCAGGAACCCGAGCGTCGCCAGGAAGACGACCGGCCGGGCGAAGTACAGCGGCCCGAGCACGCACCCCACGAGCCCCATATCGTGGTAGAGCGGCAGCCAGCTCACGCCGATGACGCCCGCGCCGTACGGTGTCCAGCGAAGAAACTCGCCCATCAGGCCGGTACAGTTCGCCGCGACGTTGCGATGGCTGACTATGACACCGCGCGGTGTCCCCGTCGAGCCGGACGTGAACTGCAAGAAGGCCAGGTCGTCAAGGCCCACCGCCACCGGTACGTGCGGTTGGGCAGCGGCGTCGAGCACGTCGACCGTGACGATCGTCGCGTCAAGCGCCGCGCCGGTCGACAGCAACACCGCTCGGACGTCCTCGACGGTGACGATGGCGGCCGCGCCGGCGGTCCTAATGATGCCGGCCGTCGTCGCCTGCCAGTTCTCGAGCCTGGCCAGCGAGAACGGCGGCGAGACCGGGACCGGCACCAGCCCGGCCGTGACGGCTGCGAGGAACGTGACGATGAAGGCACGATGATCCGGGACGATCAGCACGATCCGGTCGCCACGCGTCAGCGGGAGCGCTTGCAGGGCGCCGGCGCGCGCACGCGCCTCGGCCACGAGCTCGCGGAACGAGGCGTACGTCTCCCGGCCGCTGGCGTCGACGAACGTGAAGCCGCGATCGTCGATCTCGGCCGCCGCGACCATCGCCTCCAGGATCGTTACGGGCGCTTCCACGCTACAGCCGCCGGGCCCGGTTGACCGCGTCGACGAAGTCGACGATGGTCCGCACGCGAACCCACTCGGCGGTCGGCACCTCGATGCCGAGCGCGTCTTCGATGCGGAAGACGATCTCCGCCACGGACACCGAGTCGACGCCAAGGTCGGCGATCGACGTCTCGAGCGTGAGCTCGCCGAGCGGCCGTTCGACGACATCGCGGAACGTCGACCGAATCAGCGCCAGCACGTCACCCGACGCGGCCTGCTGCTCCATCATGGCGTGGCCACTCCGGCGCTGGTGACGTGGGCCACCGGCTCGGGCCGGCTGGCGTTCACGGCGATCGACGTAGCGGCGAACTCTGGCATGGCGCTCTCCAGATGCGGTCGACCGGACGGCTGCAGTGCCCATGACGCGGCGTCGAGCGCTCGGATCAACTCGGCGTTCTCCTGCTCGCTGCGCACGGCGATGCGGACGTACTGCCCGTCGTCCAGGCCAGTTTTCCCGGTGCAGTCCTTGATCAGCATCCAGTGCTCCGCCAGCAGGCGCCGACAGAGCGAGGCCGCGCTCCAGGGCGGACAGACCTCGCAGAGCACGAAGTTCCCGCCCGACTCGATCGGGCGCAGGGCCGGCATGCCGGCCAGGTCGGTAAGGAATCGGGCTCGCGTCTCCGCAACACGCCGACAGGCCGCCCAGTAGTCAGCCTCGTACCGTCCAGTTGTCTGGAGGAACCACTCGGCCAGGGCGTTGACGTTCCAGATCGGCAGCCGGGCGGCGATGCGCCGGAGCAGGGCATCGTCGCCGGATGCGAGCACGCCCAGCCGTAGGCCGGCGATGCCGTGCGACTTGCCGAGGCTGCGCACCAGCACCAGGTTGGGGTAGCGCGCCAGCGTGTCGGGATCCAGCAGGGACCGCCCCGGGCGGCCATCTACGAAGTCGACGAACGACTCGTCAAGCACCAGCCGGGTGCCGAGCGGACGGAGGTCGTCCAGCAGGGCCAGCAGACACTCACGGCAGAAGACCTGGCCGGTCGGGTTGTTCGGGTTGACCAGCACCAGCGCCTTGAGCGAGCGCTCACCGCAGGCCCGCGCAAGGTCGTCCAGGTCGTGTCGAAACGCGGCCGGCTCGCCTGAGGGCGGCGACAGCAGCACGACGTCAGGATGTTTTGGATACTCCTCGAAGGTCGGCACCGGCACCCCGACCGGGCCGGCGATCTCCGCCAGCAGGCTGGCGATCAGCTCGGCCGCCCCGTTCCCGACCAGCACCTGGTCTGGGTCACAGCGAAACAGCCCGGCCGCCAGCGAGCGCTGCACACTCAGGCCGGACGGGTACATCGTCGCCAGGCGGGGCGCGGCTTCGGCCAGCTCCTCGCGGAACGGGACCGGCGGAAAGTACGGGTTGACGAGGTAGGTGAAGTCGTTCAACTGGGGAAAGCGCCAGAAGCCGCCGTACCGGCGCTGGAGCCGATCGTACCGCTCCTCGGCGGGCGCGAAGAGGACGCTGGCGATGTCGAGATCCTGGGCGTCGTCGATCTCGTACCAGCGCCGATCGCCGACCGGTAGCGCCACCAGGTCGTCGGCGCCCATGTAGACCAGCGCGCGGAGCACATCCTCGTAGTAGTGTCCGCGCCCCGCTACCTCAACGTACGCGGCGAGGAACGGCATGAATCGGCCACGCGAGAACGCGCGGCTCAGCTTGTAGAGGTTGACGGTCTTGTAGTAGGTGGCCACCTCGGCGCGGGAGAGCTCGCACTTCGAGACGATCCGTATCACCCGCTGATCCTGGTTCAGGACGGTGACCGTCCCGTCCATCCACGGCTCGTACGCGGCGACCACCGCCACGTTCGGCGCCGGGTGCGCGGCGCACGCCAACAGGATCTCTGACTCGAAGATGACGTCGCTCTCCAGCAGGAGCGTGTCATCCCGCTCCAGGTGGTCGCGCGCCAGCAAGAGCGAGTAGACGTTGTTCGTCTCGGCGTAGATCGGGTTCGTGACGTAGTGGACCGGGATGCCCGCCTGCTCGCGGCCGAGGAAGGCACGGACCTCGTCAGCGCCGTGGCCGACGACGACGACGATCCGCTCGACGCCAACCTGGATCAGGGCGTCGAGGGCGTACTCCACGAGCCGCCGGCCGTTGAGCTCGACCATGCACTTGGTTGAGTGACGGGTAGCGGCGCCGAGCCGCTTCCCGAGGCCGGCCGCGAGGATCACCGCTTGCACGGCACATACTCCCCGTCGTTCTGGATCATCGCCCCAGCGCCTCCACGACGTACGCCGAGACCGGGTGCTCGATCCCCTTGAGTTGGAGCTCGCGCGGGCCGCGGATCGGAACCGGCATGTGCATCTGGTCCCAACAGCCCTGACAGAGGTACGCTTCGGCGAGGGGCATGCGCTCCGATCCTTTCATCGTCATGACCAGCCAGCGCTGGACTCCACGGTACGATCAGACGGCGGAATGCACCACGCGGGATACGCAGCTTTAGCCGCGCCTTTGGCCTGACCCGCGCCTTTCACGTCGCGGCGACGCACTCCGTCGCCGCTCCCGCCCGGCTGCACCGGATTGCCGGAGAGATCTGTGCTGACCGGTTGTTCAAATGACAACCGCGAATCAGTGCCCGGTGGCCTACGCATGGTACACTCGGGCGTCGCTCCCTGAGCCATCACGTCGATTTTGAGAGAGGCTTGATGCCGGTCCCGCGCAGGAAGGCGACGTTCGGGAGCTTGCTGCGCGAGCACCGGTTGTCGGCCGGGTTGACCCAGGAGGCGCTGGCTGAGCGCTCGAGCGTCAGCCCGCGCACCATCCAGGAAGTTGAGGCCGGCAGCGTTCAGCCGCGCCGCTCCACGGCGCTGGCGCTGGCCCAGGCGCTGGGGCTGCCCGATACGGCCCTCGACGAGCTGTTGACGGCGGCCGCGTCCCGTCCTGGCCGACGCGTCAGCAGGACGTCCGGCGACGACGCCGGTCGGCAGGCGGCGCCGGACGTCCTGCCGATGCCGGCGCCGCCCGCCGCCGAGGCCGTCCGCGAGCCGACGCTGGTGGCGCTGCCTCGCCCGGCCCCGACGAACGTCCCCTGGCCGGTCAGCAGTCTGCTCGGGCGCGAGGCGGAGCTTGCCGCCATCCGTGCGCTGGTCGCGGAGGAGCGCCAGCGCCTGGTCACGCTGACCGGTGTGGGCGGCTCCGGAAAGACCCGTCTGGCCGTCCAGGTCGCGGCAGATCTGCTGGACAGCTTTATCGATGGGGTCTGGTTCGTCGACTTGGCGCCCACGGCGAGTCCGGGGCTCGTGCCGCGAGTGGTGGCCGGGACGCTCGGGGTGCGCGAGGTCCAGGATGTACCGCTGCTCGACACGCTGATCGGTTTCCTGGGGCGGAAGCGCCTGCTGCTGGTGTTGGACAACTGCGAGCACCTGATCGACGCCTGCGCGGCGCTCGCCGATCGCCTGCTCACGACGTGCCCCGATCTCTCCATCCTGGCGACGAGCCGCGAGCCGCTCCGGATCGCCGGTGAACGGCGGTGGCCGGTGCAGCCGCTGGCAATCCCCGATCTCGAGGACCGGCCTTCGTTTGCCATGGTGGCAGGCGTCTCCTCGGTACGCCTCTTTGTGGAGCGCGCCCGAGCGATCGATCCCGACTTCACCTTAACCGAGGTGAACGCGGCGTCGGTGGCCCAGGTCTGCGTCCGATTGGACGGCATCCCGCTGGCGATCGAACTGGCGGCGTCGCGGATGGGCGTGCTGGCGGTCGACCAGATCGCCGAACGGCTCGACGACGCGTTTCGCCTGCTGGCCGGCGGCCCGCGGGCCGGCCCGACTCGGCAGCAGACGCTGGAAGCAGCGCTCACCTGGAGCTACGACCTGCTGACCGCGCCCGAACAGGCCACCTTCCGGGCCCTGAGCGTGTTCGCGGGCAGCTGGGCGCTCGAGGCCGCCGAAGCCGTCTGCGATGGAGGGGCGAGGGCCGTGGGGACGTCGGCGCAGCCGATGTCCGCGCCGCGCAGCGGAAGGGGCCCCATGGTAGGAGTGATTGAGGGGCGAGGGACGAGTAGAGATGACTCGTCCCTCGATCTGCTGGGTCGGCTGGTCGAGAAGTCGCTCGTCGTGATCGACCAGACGCCATTGGGGCGCCGCTACCGGCTGCTGGAGCCGGTCCGCCAGTATGCGTACCGGGAGCTGCTGGCCAGCGGAGAGGACCAGCAGGTGTACGGGCGGCACGCAGCCTACTATGCGGACCTGGCGGAGCGTACGATGCCGAAGCTACGCGGCCCTGAGCAGGTCGCGTGGCAGGCGCGGCTTGCGCGGGATGAGGACAACTTGCGTGCTGCCCTGCGCTGGGCCGATGGGCGAGGCGAGACTGTCACCGTGGCCCGGTTGGCCGTGGCGCTGGTCCCGTTCTGGGAGGTGCAGGGGAGCCTGCGCGAGGGACGACGCTGGCTGGACACCGTGCTCGTCGCGGTCAGCCCGCTGCCGGGCGAGCTACGAGCGAGGGTGCTGCTCGGGACCGGGCGCCTGGCGCACTGGCAGGCTGACCTGGACGAGGCGGCAGCACGATTCGAGGAGAGCCGTGCGCTGGCTTCGGAGCTGGGTGATCGGCCGACCATCGCGGAGTCGTTGACCTGGCTCGGGACGGTGCGCCGACGTCAGCGCGCGGACGCGGAGGCGATCAGGCTCCTGGAGGAGGGTCTGGCGGAGCACCGGGCGCTGGGCGACGAGTGGGGCGCCGCGCTGGCGCTCTACAACCTTGGTATGGTCGCCGCGAACGAAGGCGCTTTCGGGCGGGCGGCGCCGTATTTCGAGGAGAGCCTGCGGCTCTATCGCGCCCTGGGGGACGGCCGGCTCGCGGCAGTCACGGGACTCGGGCTGGGGACAAGCTTGACCGCCACGGGGGACCTCGAGCGGGCCGGCGACCTTCTGCGCGACAGCATGACCGGACTTCAGGAGGCGGCCGATCAGGCGTACTTGCTCTCCGGCTTGCTCACGATGGCCTGGCTGGCCGCCTGGATGGGGCAACCGGTGCGTGCCGCGCGACTGATCGGGGCGGCCGAAGCGCTCCGTGAAGTGCTCGGTGCAAGCCTGGCCCCAGTCAATCGCGACTCACAAGAGCAGGCGCTGGACCGGATCAGATCGCGACTGGGTGCCGCTGAGCTTGACGCGGCCATCGTCGCCGGCCGAGAGCTGGCTCCCGACGACGCCATCGACGAGGCGCTGCGCGTCGTGGCGCCGGAAGCCGGCGATCACACAGGCTAACGGCGTCCCAGTTGCCCGCTCGTCGTCCTGATCCGGGTTCTCCACTCGTAGTACACTCGGGCGTCGCTCGACTGAGCAGCCCTGTCGATTCTGAGAGGAGCTCGATGTCGGTCCCACGCAGCCAGGCGACATTCGGAAGTCTGCTGCGCGAGCACCGGCTGGCGGCCGGGCTGACCCAGGAGGCGCTGGCGGAGCGCTCCGGCGTCAGCCTCCGCACCATCCAGGAAGTCGAGGCCGGCCACGTCCGGCCGCGCCGCTCCACGGCGCTGGCGCTGGCCCAGGCGCTGAGCCTCTCTGACCTGGCCCGCGACGAACTGATGCGCGCGGCCACGCCCCGTCCTCGTCGACGCCTCCCAGGGACGCCCACCGACGATCCCGTTCGGCATGACGCGCGTGATCCCCTCTCCAGGCCGGCACTTCCTGCTGAGCCTGGCGTCCGCGAGCCCACGCTCGTGGCGCTGCCACGCCCGACGCCGACAAACATCCCATGGCCGGTCAGCAGCCTGCTCGGGCGCGAGGCCGAACTGGCGGCCATCCGCGACCTGATCGCGGAGGAGCACCAGCGCCTGGTCACCCTGACCGGCGTCGGCGGCTCGGGGAAGACCCGCCTGGCGATTCAGGCCGCGACCGACCTGCTGGATCAGTTCATCGACGGGGTCTGGTTCGTCGAGCTGGCCTCGACCACCGATCCAGCGCTCGTGCCATGGAGCGTCGCCAGCGCGCTCGGCGTGCACGAGGTCCAGGGCTCGTCGCTGCTGGACACGCTGCTGGGGTTCCTCCGTCGGAAGCGGCTGCTGCTGGTCATGGACAACTGCGAGCACTTGATCGATGCCTGCGCCGAGCTGGCCGCGCACCTGCTGGCGGCCTGCCCCGACCTGGCGATGCTGGTCACCAGCCGCGAGCCGCTCCAGCTCGCCGGCGAGCACCGCCGGCCGGTCGGACCGCTCGACGTACCGGACCCGAGTGCCGCGGCAACGCTCACGGCGTTGGGAGAGATCGCCTCGGTGCGGCTGTTCGTGGAGCGCGCCCACGCGATCGACCCCGAGTTCGCCCTGACCGAGCGGAACGCCGCCTCGGTGGCGCAGGTGTGTGCTCGGCTAGATGGTATCCCGCTCGCCATCGAGCTGGCGGCCTCCCGGATCGGCGTGCTGTCGGCCGAGCAGATCGCGGCACGGCTAGACGGCTCGTTTCGGCTTCTGGCCAGGAGCACGCGGGCCGGACCGACCCGCCAGCAGACGATGGAGGCAGCGCTCGACTGGAGCTACGATCTGTTGTCTGAGCAGGAGCAGGCCGCGTTCCGGGCGCTGAGCACGTTCACGGGCGGGTTCGACCTGGGTGCTGGGTGTTGGGTGATAGGTGATGGGGGAGCGGACGGACCGTCATCCCCCATGACCCATGACCCATCACCCGACACCCTCGACGTGCTGACCAGCCTCGTGGATAAGTCGCTGGTGGTCTCCGAGCCGACCCGACACGGACGCCGGCACCGGCTGCTGGAGCCGGTCCGCCAGTACGCCGCGCTGGCGCTCGCGGCCGGAGGGGAGAGCGAGGGTGCGCGGGCTCGCCACGCCACCTACTACGTCGCGCTCGGCGAGCGAGCCGCCCCGCTGCTGCGCGGTCCGGAGCAAATCGACTGGCTCGAGCGCCTTGAAACAGAGCGGGACAACCTGCGGGCGGCGCTCACCTGGGCCGGCGAGCATGGGGACGCCGAGGCCGGGCTGCGACTGTCGGTGGCGCTTACACCGTACTGGGAGGCCCACGCCTACCTGAGCGAGGGCCGGCGCTGGCTGCATCACTTCCTGGATGCGCCGGGCCTGGCCGGCGCATCCGCCGAAGCACGAGTGCTGGCGCTGAAGTCCGCCGGTCTCCTCGCCGTGTACGAGGGAGACCTTGTGCGTGCCGACGAGCTCCTTTCGGAGACGCTCCGGCAGGCCGGGGCGCTCGGCGATCTCCAGACTGATGCCGAGACGCGGATCTGGCTGTCAGTCGCCAGTCGCCGTCAGGGAGACGCACCCCGAGCGTTGACGCTCGCCAACGAGGGACTTCGCCGGGGCCACGCGCTGGCCGACGAATGGCTCGTCGCGAGTGCCCTCCTGCATGGCGGCATCGCCTATCGTGATGCGGAGGCGATGGATCAGGCGGTGGCGGCGCTGGATGAGAGCGCCGACCGATTCCGGCGATCTGGCGATGTCCGATCCGCCGCCATCACCGCGACGATGCTTGGTTGGGCGCTGCTTGACGCCGGCAACCACGGACCGGCCGCGCAGAACCTGCGAGACGGCGCAATCGGGCTTAGAAAGATCGGAGATCAGTACTTCTTTCTCTACGCATTGCGGGGCCTCGCGTACGCGTCGCACGCGCATGGTGAGCACCTGCGCGCGGCGCGTTGGTATGGCGCATCAGAGGCCCTGCGAGCAGCGCTTGGGGTGCAACATCCGCAGCGCAACCGCGAGCGTGACGAGATCCTCCTGGCGTCACTGCGCGAGCGACTGACCACATCGGCGTACCAGGCGGCGCTCGCGGATGGCGAGGCGCTGACGTTCGACCAGATCGGCGCGGAGATCGTCGAGGCGCAGTAACCACGCCAGCGTGTGGACCTCTGCGCCTCAAGGCCGGCTCGCGGAGTTTACCCTGAGCGTGCGAAGGGCTCGCGGCCAGGAAGTGCGCACGATCTGAGCGGCATCCGGCCTGATGCCGCCGGAAGCGCGGGTAAAGCTGCGCATTCCGCGTGGTGCGCTTCGAGGTCCGAGCGTATCGTGGCTGCTGCACGCCGCCGCAAGGGAAGTGCTGCGCCGGCATCGTGGCGCAGACAGCGTCGGTCCGGTGCACGCAGACACCTGATGGGGCGCAGACCATGGTGGCGACGATCGATCCCGCCAGCGCGCTGACCGAGAAGCCGCTCCCGGCGCAGGACGACGGGGGCGGGCTGCCGCGTCTGGTGGGGCGACCGCCCGGTCAGCGCCGGAGGCGGCCCGGCGGGCTGATTCGCGCGGCCCTTCGGCTGATCCTCCGGCTCGCGGCAGGGCTGGCGCTGGCCGCGCTGGTCTGGGTCGGGTTCGAGTACTGGCGCGCGGCTCACCCGCCAGCGGCACCGGCGACATCCGGCGTGATCGAGGCGGACGAGCTGGTGGTCAGCTCCGAGATCGCCGGCCGCATCATGGCGCTCACGGTCGTGGAGGGGCAGCGGGTTGCCGCCGGCGCCGAGCTGGGCCGCCTGGACGACGCGCGGCTGAAGCTTCAGATGAGCCTTGTGGACGTGGCGACGCGGCGTCAGCTTGACCTCGAAGCCGACAAGTACGTGCTCCGCGCGCCACGATCCGGCCAGATAGCCCGCGTGGTGGCGGGCATCGGCGAGATGACGATGCCGGGCCAGCCGGTGCTCGTGATCGCCGACCTGGCCGAGGTGAAGGCGAACCTGTACGTCCCCGTGCGCGAGCTCGGGAGCGTGCGTGTCGGCCAGGCGGTGGCGCTGACCGCCGATCCGTACCCGGGGCGCACCTTTCTGGGCGTTGTGACGTCGGTCAACCCGAAGGCGGAGTACACGCCGCGCAACGTCCAGAGCCAGCGTGACCGGCTCAACCTGGTGTTCGTCGTCAAGGCACGGATCGACAACCGCGACGGGGCGCTGATGCCCGGCCTGCCCGTTCAGGCGGCCATCGCCACCGATGCCCTGGTCGATTGAGCGATGATCGCGTCGCTGGAGCGGATCGTGGCCGTGATGCTCAAGGAGCTGGGGCACGTGCTCGCCGACCGCGCGACGCTGCAGGCGACGATGGTGCTGCCGGCGCTCCAGCTCCTGCTGTACGGCTACGCCATCAACACCGTGGTGGACCACATTCCCACAGTCGTGTTCGACGGCTCCCGCGACTCGGACAGCCGGGCGCTGGTAGCGGCGCTCCAGAACAGCACCTACTTCGACGTGGTGGGACACGCCGCCTCACACGAGGAGGCGGTGACCGCGATCGACGCCGGCCACGCCAAGGCGGGGATCATCATCCCGCCAGAGTACGGCAGCCAGGTACTGCGCGGGAACGGGGCGGCGGCCCAGCTGCTGGTAGACGGGTCTGATCCTAACATCGCCCAGGCGGCACTGTTCGCCGCCGCGTCGATCGCCCAGGTCCACGCCACCGACGTGCGAGCCGACCTGGGACGGCGTTTCGGCCTCGCGGCCTCGCCGCCGGGGCCGGAGCTGCGGCCGGTCGTGCTCTACAACCCGAACATGCTGACCATCGCGTTCGTGGTGCCGGGGCTGATCGGTCTGATCTTGCAGCAACTGGCGGTCAACGCCACCGCCTGGGCGATCGTCCACGAGCGCGAGATCGGCACCATCGAGCAGCTTCAAATCACGCCGATCCGCGGCTGGGAGCTGATGGTCGGGAAGTGCGTGCCGTACGCCGGCCTCTCGCTGTTTGCGGCGGGGATGACGCTGGGCCTGGCCCGACTGGTGTTCGGGGTGGAGGTGGCGGGCAGCCTGGTGCTCCTGTTCGCGCTCTCGCTGCTGTTCCTGCTCGGCGCGCTCGGCCTGGGACTGCTGATCTCGACGGTGGCCCAGACGTCCTGGCAGGCACGGCAGCTCTCGGACCTGTTCCTGCTGCCGTCGATGCTGCTCTCCGGCTTCCTGTTCCCGCGCGAGGCGATGCCGGAGCTCGCGCAGCAGCTCGGCCTCCTGGTGCCACTGACCTACTTCCTGGAGGTGCTGCGTGGGGTGATGCTCAAGGGCGTCTCCCTGGACCTGCTCTGGCCGCAGGTCCTGCCGCTGGCCGGGTTCACCGTGCTGATGTTCGGCGCAAGCGCACTTCGATTCCGCAAGCGGAGTGACTAGGATGCAAGACGCGCGGAGTCTCCCCGCGACGCGGTCCACGACGCACACCGGCACTGACACGTCAGGCCGGCGCGCCTCGCCGTGGAGCCTGGTTCGGGCAACGCTGTTCCTGGCCGATGTCCTGGCAGTGATCCCGCTCCGGCCGCTGGCCTGGCTGACGCGGGCGCCCGATCGGCAGCAGATCACCTTCGAGGGAGCGGGCGGCGCCTACGTGGGCCGCCTCTACCGGCCAGCCGGCAGCGGACGGCGGGCGGGCGTCGTCCTCTTTCTGGGGGCCGCGCAGGCCGGCCCCGACGATCCGCGCGTGGATCGGCTTGCCGACGGCCTGGCACGGAGCGGCTTCGTCACGCTGATGTGCTGGTCGGACGCCATGCGGGACGGCACGATCGAGCCGGACGACCTGGACCTACTGGTGGCGGCGTTCGAGCACCTCTCCCGCCGGCCGGAGGTCGATCCTGCCCGGACCGGGTTCGCCAGCTTCTGCGTGGGAGCGTCGTACGCCCTGGTGGCAGCGGCACGACCGTCGATCGCCGAGCGGGTCTCGTTCGTGGCGGCGTTCGGGCCGTTTTATGCCGGCCGCGACATGCTGCGAGCGATGGCGACGAACCAGGCGTTCTCCGAAGGAAGCTCCCGCGAATGGCGCGTGGCCTGGCAGAAGCACACTGACTCTCGATTTCAGTACGAGCGGGTGCTGCTCGACGCGCTGGAGGACGAGGCGGAGCGCGGGCGAGTCGCCGATGCGTTCCAGCAGGCGGCGCCCGAGCCGGAGGGGCTGAGCCCGGCCGCGAGCGCGGTCTATCGGCTGCTGCCGGGCGCGCCGTTCGACGGGTCGGAGCGCCTGATCGAGCAGTTGCCGAGCCCACTCCTGGCTCGCATGGATCGCGTCTCGCCGCGCGGGCAGCTCGACGGACTGCGCGCCGAGGTGCTCGTGATCCACAGTACCGGCGACGAGCTCATTCCGGTCGAGGAGTCGCGCCGGCTGGTCGATGCGCTGCGGACGCGAGTTCCGACGACGTACAGCGAGTTGACGATGTTCGAGCACACCCACGTGGCCGGCGCGACCCGCGTCGGAACCATCGCGCGGGAGTTTGCTCGCCTGGCCGTCGACCTCCAGGTACTGCTGCGCTACGCCGGCTGAGTCCAGGGTGGGAAGCATGGCGGTGTTCACGGACCGGCTCGGCTCACTTCGGGAGGCAGGTCACGGCATGATCGACGAGCCGGTCGTCGAGGTCCACGGCCTGACCAGGCGTTACGGCGAGCGGACGGTGGTCGACAACGTCTCGTTCAAGGTCAACCGGGGCGAGGTGTTCGCCCTGGTCGGCCCGAACGGCTCCGGCAAGACCACCCTGATTCGGATGTTGTGCGGGCTGCTGAAACCGACTGAGGGCGCGGCCCGGGTGCTGGGGTACGACGTCGTCGCCGACGGCGAGCAGATGAAGCAGCACATCGGCTATATGAGCCAGCGCTTCTCGCTCTACCAGGACCTGTCCGTGATAGACAACCTGAAGTTCTACGCGCGAGTCTACAACGTCCCGCGCGCAACGCGTGGGGAGCGCATCCGCGAGCTGCTCGCGATGTCCGGCCTGAACGGGCGCGAGCGGCAGACGGTCGGGCAGTTGTCCGGTGGCTGGAAGCAGCGCCTGGCGCTGGCCTGCGCGATCATCCACCGCCCACGGCTGCTGTTCCTCGACGAGCCGACGGCGGCGGTCGACCCGGTCGCCAGGCGGCAGTTCTTCGCCATGATCTTCTCGCTGGTGCGTGAGGGCGTGACCGCGATCGTCACGACCCACTACCTGGAGGAGGCCGAGTACGCCAACCGGGTCGGCATGATGCATGACGGGCTGCTCCAGGCGCTCGCCTCGCCGGCCGAGCTCAAACGGGGCGCCCTGCGCGGCCTCCTGCTCGCTCTGCTCTGCGACCGACCGATCGACGCAGTCGAGCACCTGCGCAACGCGGCGGGCGTGCGCGCGGCGGTGCTGTACGGCCAGACGATCCACGCCTTGATCGACCCGGCCCTCCAGTCCCCCGAGGGCGTCCGGGCCGAGCTGCTGCGAGCCGGCATCGGCGTTGGAAGCGTCACGCCGATTGAGCCGAGCCTGGAGGACGTCTTCGTCAGCCTCCACAGCGGGTTCGACACCTGGCCGTCCTCGGGCGTGGCGACGTGTTCGGCGAGATCGCGCTGATCCGGGACCAGCCGCGTAACGCCAGCGTGCGGACGCTGACGCCCTGCCTGCTGCTCACCCTCGACCGGGAGCCGTTCCTGGAGCTGCTGGAGACGAGGCCAAGTCTGCGGGAGTACATCGAACGGGTGGCCGCCGAGCGGCTCGGGCAGCGCTGAGCCGGTCCGCACGCCGGGATTCGAGGTCAGCGGAGTCGCGGGTAAAGCTGCGCATTCCGCGTGGTGCGTCACGCAGCCCCGTCGTACCGTGGGGGCTGCACGACGGGCACGGCAGGACCGGGGTCGGGGGACAGAAGCGATGGCGATGCAGGCAGTGGGCAGAACGGCAGCGAACGGCAGCGCGGTCGGGGCACCGGGCGTTCCCCAACAGGTGCGCGTCACGCACGCAGCCACCCCGACGCATGCCGTGTCGGCGCGACGCGTGCCGGCCCACAGAGGGCTGCCGCTGCCGGGGCCACGCGGCTATCCGTTGATCGGCATGGTGCCAGAGCTCTTTCGCCACGTGTCCGCGCTGCCGTTGCTCAGGGACGCCTGGCGGAGCTACGGCGACGCCGTGCGGCTGCCGATGGGGCCGTACACCGTCTGCTTCTTCGCCCAGCCGGACGCGGTCAAGCACATCCTGGTGGACAACCGCGACAACTATCGGCGCGCTCAGTACCAGATTCGCTGGCTGTCCCGGATCATGGGTACCGGCCTGGTCGTGAGCGATGGGGAGCTCTGGCGCAGTCGGCGACACATCATGCACAAGCTCTTCACCGTCAAGGCGGTCCAGGGGTACGCGACGGCCATGGCGTCCGCGGTGCAGGACGTCGTCGGAAGCTGGGAGCGTCGCCTGGACAACGGCCGGCCGGACGTCGAGCTGTCCGGGGAGATGGTGCGCCTGTCGATGGATGCGCTCGGTCGGTCCGTGCTGGGATTTGACGCTCGCTCGTCCCTCGACCGAATGAACGAGGCGATTCTCACCGTGTCGTGGAGCATGCTCCAGCAAGCACCAACTCCGTTCCCGCCGCCACTCTGGCTGCCAACCCCGAGCAATGTGCGCTTCAGGCGGGCGGTTCGCCAGTTCGACGAGTTGATCTACGAGGTGATCCGCGCCCGCCGTGCCGAGCAGGAGACCGATACCACGGCTTCGGATGTGCTCTCGCTGATGCTCCTGGCGGAGGGCGATCGGGGCGAGCGGCTGTCAGAGCAGGCAGTACGTGATGAGGCGCTGACGATCTACTTCGCCGGCTTCGAGTCGACCTCGACGGCGCTCGGCTGGGCCTTCTACGCCATCACCCAGCACCCTGAGGTCGAACGACGGCTCCACGAGGAGGTCGACCGGGTGCTGGGCGACGATCTGCCGACAGCCGAGGTCGTCGAGAAGTTGACCTACACGGACATGGTCGTGCGCGAGACGCTCCGGCTCTACCCGTCGTTCGCGATGATCCCGAAGGACGTCCAGGAGGACGACGAGATCGCCGGCTACCGCGTGCCGCGCGGATCGATCATGGTGGTCAGCCCGCACCTGACCCAGCGCCACCCTGATATCTGGCCCGATCCCGAGCGCTTCGACCCGGAGCGCCACGCACCAGGCAAGGCCGAGGGGCGCCACCGCTTCAGCTGGTTCCCCTTCGGCGGCGGCTCGCACGCCTGCATCGGCTCGGCGTTCGCCCTGCTCGAGATGAAGATCGCCATCGCGATGATCGCCCAGCACTACCGGCTGAGCCTGCTACAGCCCGCGCAGCCGGCCGACATGCTCACTCCACGGCCAGTCGGCGGGCTCCAGATGCGGCTGGAGCCGCGGCGGTGAGCGCGCCGGCCGTGGACGTGCAGACCAGAGCGGGAGCGGTCGCGCCGGGCGAGCCGGTCCGTCTCGCCTTCTACGACTTCGACGGCACGCTGGCGTCCGGGACGATCGTCCATCGCTACGCCTACGTCGCCGGCCGCCAGGCCTCGCGCCTGGACTGCCTCCGCCGCCAGGCCGGGCTGCTGCTCAAGCTGCCGCTCTTCGTGGGCGTGAACTGGTATTCGCGGCGCCGGTTCAACGAGCTCTTCTTTCGAGAGTATCGCGGCCTGGACCAGCACGCGCTGGTCCAGCTCGGCCGTCGCTTGCTCGACGAGCAGATCCAGGCGACCATCTACCCGGCGGCGCGGGCCGCGCTCGCGGCGGACCGAGCGGCCGGCTACCGGCTGGTGCTGCTGAGCGGCGAGCTGGATCTGGCGCTGCGGCCGGTGGCAGATGACCTCGGCTTCGACGACCTCGTCTGCAACCGTCTCGTCTTTCGCGATGGGATCGCCAGCGGCGAGGTCGTCGCGCCGCTCCTGGCCGAGCGCGAGAAGGCCGCCGCGATCCGGCGCATCTGCCAGGCGTACGGCACCACGCCAGCCGCCGCTCGGGCCTACTCCGACAGCCTCTCCGACCTGCCGATGTTGGAGCAGGTCGGCCAGCCGTTCGCCGTCAATCCCGAAGCTCGCCTGCGCAAGGTCGCGCAGGCCCGGGGCTGGCCCGTTGTCGACTGGCGCGGCAATGGCCATGCCTGACCGCGCCGTAGCAACGGACCCAGGCGTGTTCGGCGATCCGCGCCCGAACGCGGTCGGCCGCCGGGCGCTGCAGCCCGACGACGGCTGCGTAATCGAGCTGGACTCCCGCTCAGCGCCACGGGTGATCTGGTCGGGCGAGGACCTGCTCTCGGTCAGGCTGCCGGCCGGGACCCGGGTCGTCTATGCGAAGCCTCCGATCCCCGGACTGCCGGACCGCGAGGGTGCGATCCGCTACGCCCTGGCGAATCCGGAGGGATCGGACCCGCTCGTCGCGCGCCTGCGGCCGGGCATGAAGGTCACGATCGCGATCGACGACGTCTCGCTGCCGCTCCCGAAGATGCGCCGGCCGGACATCCGCGAGTCGGTCCTGACGGTGCTGCTGGAGCTGCTGGCCGAGCACGGCGTCTCCGACGTCCAGATCGTGGTGGCGACCGCGTTCCACCGGCCGATCACACCGGCCGAGATGGAGTGGCTGGTGGGCCGCGAGATCTTCCGCACCTACTACCCGGACCGCCTGAGCAACCACGATGCCGAGGCTCCGGGCGGCATGGTGGAGCTGGGCAAGACCGGGCACGGTGAGCGAGTCCGGCTGAACCGCCGGGCGGCGGAGTCAGACCTGCTGATCTACGTGAACGTCAACCTGGTGCCGATGGACGGCGGGAGCAAGTCGGTCGGGGTCGGGCTGGGGGACTACGGGACGCTCCAGGCCCATCACACCCCGGCCACCATTCGGGCGAGCGATTCGCTGATGGACCACTCCCGCTCAGCGTTGACGGCCAGTTGCGACCGGATCGGGCGCGTCATCAACCATCACCTGAACGTCTTTCACGTCGAGACGGTCCTGAACAATCGCCCCTTCGGCCCGGAGGCGGCGTTCCTCGCGAAGCAAGAGGACGCGTTCAGCCCACTCGATCGGGTCTCATTTGAGGCGACTCGGGCAGCGCTGGCTCGTTTGCCGCGGCCGGCGAAGCGCCGGCTGCTCCACTCGATGGCGGCGCCGTTCGAGCCGATCGCCATCCACGCCGGCGAGACGTTCGCGGTCCACGAGCGGACGTTGGCGTACTGCTACGCCCAGTACTGCGTCCCGGTCGACGGCCAGGCCGACGTGATGATTGCCGGGATCCCGTATCTCTCGCCATACAACGTCGACTCGATCATGAACCCGCTGCTGGTGCAGGTGATGGCGCTGGCGTACATCCACCACATGTACCGGGGCCGCCCGCTGGTCAAGAAGGGCGGCGTGATGATCGTCACCCACCCGCTGTACGACGAGTTCGACCCCGAGCAGCACCCCGCCTACGTCGAGTTCTTCCACCGGCTGCTGCCGGAGACACGCGACGCCTTTGAGCTGCAGCGCCGCTTCGAGGCCGAGTTTGCCCACGATCCGGGCTACCGCCGCCTCTATAGCGCGGCCCAGGCGTACCACGGCGTCCACCCCTTCTACATGTGGTACTGGGGCGAGGCCGGCCGCGCGCACGTCGGCAAGGTGATTGTGGTCGGCGCAGGGCGGCCGGAGACGGCGGCGCGGCTCGGCTGGGACGCCGCGAGCAGCATCGATGAGGCGCTGGCGATGGCGCAGTCGTACCTCGGCAGAGATCCGAGTGTGACGCTGTTCCACATGCCGCCGATCGTGATGGCCGATCTGTCGGGGGCACCGGGGTGAGGCGGGTGCTGATCACCGGCGGCACCGGCTTCCTCGGCCGGCACCTCGTGGCCCACCTGCGCCGGACCGAGCCCCGGACCCGGCTGCGCCTGCTCTGCCGGTCTTCGCTGCCGGAGAAGCTCGACCCTGGCGTCGAGGTCGTGCGCGGCGACGTGACCGACCCGGCGAGCGTGCTCCGGGCGATGGAGGGGGTCGATCAGGTGTACCACGCGGCCGGACTGCTCTCCGGCCGGACCGCCGACCGCCGAGCGATCTTCGCGGTCCACATGGAGGGCGCCCGGAACGTCTGCGCTGCCGCCGCGCGGCACCGTCCGGAGCAGCTGGTGTTTGTCTCGACGTCTGGGACGATCGCCGTCTCGCGCCGGCCGACGCTGCACGACGAGGGGGCCGAGTACCCGTACTCGCTGGTGAGCCGCTGGCCGTACTACCTGAGCAAGATCTTCGCCGAGAAGCTGGCCCTGAGCGCGACGGCCGAGCACGGGCTCCCGACGGTCATCGTGAACCCGTCGCTGGTCCTCGGGCCGGACGGCGGCCAGGCCTCGACCAACGCGGTGATCGCGTCGTTCCTGGATGCCCGCCTCCCGTTCGTCCCTCGGGGTGGGGTCAGCTTCGTGGACGTGCGCGACGTGGCCGCCGTCCTGCCGACCGCTGCCGTTCGGGGGCGGGCAGGCCAGCGCTACCTGCTCAGCAGCGCGAACTGCACCTTTCGCGAGCTGGCGAGACGGCTCGACGTGGTACGCGACCGTCCGGCTCGATGCCTGCCGTCCGCGCCGACGCCCCTGCTGCTGGACGCTGCCCGCCTGCTGCGCCTGGTGCCACGGGCGGGTCAGATCTTCGGGGTGAGCGGTGCGTCCCTGGAGCTGGCCACGCACTACTGGTACGCCGATGCGTCGAAGGCGAGAGGGGAGCTCGGCTTCAGGCCGCGCGACCCGTCCGAGACGCTGGCGGCGGCCGTGCACGACCTGCAGCTTTCGGGGCTGGACCGATGATGGATGCCCGCCCGGTGGAGACGCTCGCGCCGATGTCTGCGCGGAGCGCGCCCTCGGCGAGCGTCAGCCCCCCTGACTGGCCGTACTCGCCTCTCGCGGTCGCGGCGCGCGGCTGGGTCCAGTGGCCGCTCTTCGGCCTGCTCGACCTGCTGGTCCGGACGGAGGTGTACGGCGTCGAGCGGATCGAGTCGCTCGACCGACCGGTGCTGTTCGTGGCGAACCACACCAGCCATCTCGACACGCTGGTCCTGCTCCGGGCGCTGCCGGCGCAGCAGCGGCGAAGGATCGCGGTGGCGGCGGCCCACGACTACTTCTTCAGCCACGCCCTCGTTGGCGCGCTGGTCGGCCTCGGCGTCGGCGCGTTCCCGATCGCCCGAACATCCGATGCCCGCCCGCTGGTGGAACATTGCGCGCGCCTGCAGGAGCGTGGGTGGTCGATGCTCTTCTTTCCTGAGGGGACGCGGTCGATGACGGGTGCGATCGGGCCGCTGAAGCACGGGGTCGGGCTGATGGCGCTGAAGCTGGGGCTGCCGATCGTGCCGATTCGGACGCGCGGCCTGTTCGAGGTCCTGCCGAAGGGCCGTCTGCTTCCGCGCCCGGGGGTTGCCACGGTCCACGTCGGCACGCCGCTCGAATTCACGCCTGCGACGCCCACGCAGACGGTGACCGCGACGATCGCGGCGGCGCTCCACGCGCTGTAGCTCGTCGCGGTCAGGCTCAGATCCCGGCGATGCGCTCGAGCCCACGTCGATCCAGGATCTGAATGTGCCGCCTGCCCACGGTGACGAGCGCGCGCCCCTTGAAGTCGTCCAGGGTGGCAGTCACCGTCTCGCGGTAGCTGCCGATGATCTCGGCCAGATCCTGGTGACTGTAGCCGCGCACCTCGTCGGCGCCCTCTCGTGCAGACAGGCGAACCAGGACGGTCGCGAGCCGGGCCGGCACACCCTTGAAGGCGAACTCCTCGATGACGGCCTCCGCCTCGACCAGCCGCTGCCCGACGATCTCGAGCAGGCGAATGGCGACCAATGGCCTGGTCTGGATCAGTTTCTCGAGATCGGCGCGGCCGAGCACGCAGATCATGCAGTCGCTCAGGGCCTCGGCGTAGGCGCCGTACATCTGCTGGCCGGCCAGCGGCAAGTCGCCGAAGACCGTGTGCGGCGCGAGTGTTGAGAGGACGAGCTTCTTGCCATCGGCCGTGAGCCGATACAGTCGGACGCTGCCCGACTTCAGCAGAAAGAGCCCCTCGCGCGTCTCGCCCGGGGTGTAGATGAGCTGGCCACGACGCGCCGTGATCATCGTGGTGTGATCGGCGAGCCACTGGAGGACCGGCTGCTCGACGTCGCGCAGGATGTCGATCAGCGAGAGGTGACGTACCTTGTGGTCCGGCCCGAACTGCGCCAGCGACGATGCCGACCACGAGGTGGCAGGCTTCGGTTGGCCTCGGAGTCCCCGCAGGGCGCGAGCGATGCTCGATCTCACCCTCGGTTCACCTTCTCAGCGGCGATGGCGTGCTCGACCTGCTGGAACAGATCGCCTTGCCGTGGGTTCCCTAACGAAATGACCGTGTCGTTCAGAAGATACGCCGGGACGGCGATGACGTGCTCCGGCCTGGCCTCGGGCTCTGCGTCCAGATCGACGAGGCGCACCGAGACCGCTCGGAACCGCTCCACGACGGCCTTCGCAAGCCGGCGCGCCTCCTGGCAGCCGAAGCAGTGCGCGCTGACAAAGATGTCGAGCCGTGCCATCGTCCGACTGGCCTCCTACCCGGCGTTGGGGTGCCGATCCAATCTGACCACATCGGATGGTGCACGTTCGGTAGTGAAGCTTACACGGACAGTCTCTCACGAATGTATGGAAGGCTACTGAACTCCGGCCCTCGCTCGCCTCAGAGTGGATGGTACGGGCCGTACGCCGCCCGTACCATCCAAAGGAGGTTGGAGCATGGCGGACGTGTCGCGGGCTCATCCTGGCGGTGTGGCAGAGCCGGCGCTGCCAGGAAAACTGCTGGCCGGCGCGGTCGGCGGCCTCGCCGGCGGCGTGCTGTTCGGCGCGATGATGGGCGTGATGGGCATGCTCCCGATGGTGGCGATGCTCGTCGGATCCGAGAATGCCGGCATCGGATTCCTCGTTCACATGGTCATCAGCGCCATCATCGGGGCCGGATTCGGGCTCGTCTTCGGCGGAAGGGCACTCGACTTCCAGAGCGGCGCGCTCTGGGGTGCCGTCTACGGCATTATCTGGTGGATCCTTGGTCCCCTCCTGATCATGCCGCTCATGATGGGGATGGGGCCGCAGTTCGGCATGGCGCTCAGCATGCCGATGCTGATGAGCCTGATCGGGCACCTGGTCTACGGCGTCGTCGCCGGCCTCGCGTATCCTGTGGTGGCGCGCCGCTTCGCCTGAGCGGGCATCGGCGGGCCGAGTTGGCGATCCGGTCACACGCCGACTCCACCGAATACTGATCCTCCGTCCCCGGCCTCCGAGCGATCCCCCGCTCCGAGGCTGGGGCGGAGCATGCACGCTCAAATCCGGAGACAACACTCATGGATCTCCATGTGGAGAGAGTCGTCAACGCCCCGGCGCGCGGCTGACGGGGGCGTGTGCTCGACGAGCTACGCCATCTAGTCGAGCACGGCCAGCCGCACCCAGGCAAGGGGAAGTCGATGGCGGCGCGCCTCGGTCCACTGTGAGGGCGATCGGGGGGCGCCTCCCTGAGCGGTCGGACGGCGTGGGCGAGGGTTCAGCGAACCGTGCGATCCCGCGGCGTAGAGCGGGCGGACGCCTCCCGCCGGCCCACCGGGGCCGCAGCCCACGTGCGGATTTCCTGGGCCAGGCGCCGCAGGGCGTCCCGTAGCTCCGGCGGCTGCCGCACGGTGAGCGGGAGGCCGAGCGTGACCAGAAAGCGCGCCATGTCGTCAAGGTCGTCGTAGCGGCAGGAGAAGACGACGCCCTCGGGCACAGTTTCGAGAGTGCCGAAGGCGGACGGGACGCGGGCGCGGACTTCCTCTTCGCCGGCGTGCAGCACGACCTCGACCGGCCAGACGCCCGGCATCGTGGCGACGGAGCGGATCACGAAGTCGAGGGCGTCGAAGTCATCGGGCGGCGCGAACGAGCCGTCGCGCGGTTCGGCGGCAGAGTCGTCGAACGCTTCGTCGAGAGCTAGCAGGCTGCTCGAAGGTGACGCGTTCGTGCGAGGTTAGCCGGGCTGCCAGATGCGGACGTTCGGGTAGAAGGCCGCCATCGCGAACCAGAAGTGATTCGCGTGGACAACGGGACGGAGGCGCTGGCCGGCCAGCGGGCCGGCGGTTGCGCGGCCGAGCGCGTCCCACTCGCTCGCCGTCTCGTCGTCAAGCAGCCGGCCGCCCTCGGCACGGAACGTGAGCGCCCGGCCTGCGACGAGCGGCTCGAATACGCCGGCGGCGCCGACGTCACGCGAGCCTGCGATACGCCCGGCGTCGAGCGCGGAGGCGGTCCCCTTCTGGAAGAGGATGACGATGGGCGTACCGCCGACGACGTCCTGCGTGACGCCGCGCTGCTCCAGATGGCTGAACGGGTAGGCTACCGCATCGCCGTTCAGCGCGACGGTCACCACCCGGGCCATCGGCGGCAGGCGGCCATCCGACGGCCCGGAGTAGAGGAACGGCGAGCTCGCGACGTCGTCGTAGCCGACGTATGGGTTGCGGCCGTAGTCGCGACGGAAGCCAGTCTCGCGCGAGAGCACCTGTCCGGTCGGGAAGGCGGTCCGGAACGCGGCGAAGCTCTGGATCGCCGCCGGCACCGGGGTCAGGTGCGCGCCGGCCAACTCGCCGACGATCGCCTCGCCGGTGATCTGCTGCCACCAGCTCTCGGTTTGACGGTCCCACATCACCAGATCGCTCCGCCGCAGGTTGCCGGTCGTCCCGAAATCGTAGGTCACCCCGGCCAGGCGGCGGTCGAAGGCGATCGCCGTATTGCAGAGCGGACAGAACGTGATGGCGACCGGCCGGCCGCCGACGGTGTCGTTGACGATCTCGTGCCAGATCAGGATCTGCAGCGGGTAGGCCCGGGCATCGCCGTTCTCCTCGTAGACAACGACCGGCTCGTTGTCGGCGAGCCACGCCGCTGCTGCCGACGGCTCCACGAAAGACGGTCGGTCGATCGGCGGGATACCATCGCGCGGCGGCCCGCCGGACTGGATCTCCGAGAGCGGCACAGTGTGCTTCGAGAAGTCGGTCTTCCAGCCAGTCCGACTGAAGCCCGTCGCGTCCACGATCGGCGATGGGCCGGGCGAGGCGGCGCGGGGCGTTGAGGTGGCCGACGCGGCTACGGTCGGCGGAGGTGACGGCGGCGGCGTAGCCGCGATCGTCGTGGACGCTGACGAAGCCAGGGAGGTGCTCGGGGTCTGGAGCGGCCGAGGCGCGCCGCCCCCATCGTTACAGCCGGCGACGAGCAGGAGTACGGGCACCAGACGTGTCATGCGTGCCACAGCCCCGACACGGCGGGCCAGTTTGCTCGTGCGCATCACACCCCTACTGTGCCAATGCCCAGCGACGCCTGTCGGTAAGCGCCCTTACCGAGTGTACCGTGAGGAGAGCGCGATCCCAGCGTCGCATTGGGCCGGCCAGCCAGGGCTCAGCCAAGTCCATGGTGGATCGCCCAGACCGCGAGCTGGGTCCGATCGCGGAGGCCGGTCTTGCCGAGCAGCGTCGAGACGTAGTTCTTCACCGTGCCGTCAGTCAGGCCGAGCCGCTCGGCGATCTCGCGGTTGGTGGCACCGGCCCCGAGTAGCCGCAGCAGGTCACGCTCACGCTGCGTGAGCGGCTCGGCCTGGTCGCGCGGGGGCTGACTGCCTGGCGCAGCCTCCCCGGCCTCCCGCGAGCCGATCGGTGCCTGGTCACGGCTCGGGGGCGAGGCACGAAGGCGGCCGAGCACCTTCCGGGCCACGCTCGGCTGGAGCGGCGACTCACCACGATGGGCCGCCCGCACCGCGTCGGCCAGCGCGTCCGAGCCGACGTCTTTGAGCAGATAGCCGGCCGCCCCCGCCTCGATCGAGCGGAAGACGAGCTCGTCCTCGTCGAACGTGGTCAGCACCAGCACCTGGACGCCTGGCCACCGCTCGACGATTCGCCGGGTCGCCTCGACGCCGTCCCGGCGCGGCATCCTGAGGTCCATCAGCACGACGTCGGGTCGGAGCCGCTCGACAAGCGTCTCTGCCACGATGCCGTCTCCGGCCTCGCCGGCGATGCGCAGGTCTGCATGCAGCTCCAGGAGCGTCCGCAAGCCCTCGCGCAGGAGCGACTGATCGTCCACCAGCAAGATCGAGATCGGGCGGCGGTCAGGCGTTGTCGTCGGCGCATTGTCGGTCATGATCCGGCCTCGCGGGGGAGGGTGACGGTCAGGCAGGCGCCAGTATGGTGCCCCGGGCCGAAGTCGAGCCGCCCGCCGAGCAACGCCACCCGCTCGCGCAGGCCGATCAGCCCGAAGCCGCCGCCCTGGTCTTGGGGCCCCGTGCCGGGGCCGACACCGTCGTCTTCGACCCGCAGCGTGACGACGCCGTTCGGCGTCGCCAGGGTGACCCGGGCGCGGCTCGCGTGGGCGTGACGCTGGACGTTCGTGAGGGCTTCCTGGACCGTCCGGTAGAGCGCCTGGGCGGCTTCCGGGGTGAGATGGAGCGAGTCGACGTCGCCGAGATCGAGGCTCACGTCGATGCCGGTGCTCTCGCTGAACTCACGTGCGAGCTTCGCGAGCGCCCCGGGCAGGGCGAGCTCCTCGACGGTGGCGGCCCGCAGCGCGCCGACCGACCGTCGGACCTCCTGTAGGCATTGGAGCGTCAGGCGGCGCGCCCGACCGACGGCGTCGAGCGAGCGGGCAGGCTGGGTCGCCGCCAGCTTCTCGGCGGCCTCGAGCTGGACGTTGACGACCGTCAGGTAGTGGGCGAGCGTATCGTGGATCTCGCGGGCCAGCCGGTTCCGCTCCTCGGCCACGGCGGCCTCACGCGCTCGCCGGTGGAGCGCTGCTAGCTCCTCGTGGGCAACTCGCAGCTCGGCGTACAGCCCTTCGAGGTGCCGACGTGCAGCCGCCTGCTTGAGGCTGGCGACGACCGGAATGACCGCTGCCGCCCAGACCACGAGCAGAATCAGCAGGTAGTTCGGGTACTCGTGGAGCCGGTCCGGCCAGACGTCGAGCCCAACGTTCAGCAGGTAGGCCGGCCAGATCAGCAGGCCGAGCAGGAGCCCCCGGCGCTCGCCGAACATCGGCAGCGCCCGGCAGGCGGGCACCAGATAGGCGAACGCGGGACGGATGAGCGTGCCGTGGGTCCGGACGACGGCGAAGCAGAACGCCACCTCCAGGCCGAGCCAGAGCAGCCGCCGCCCGAGCGGTGCCGTTGCGTCGGGGGCGGTCAGGTCGACGGCGGCGAGGCCCAGCAGCAGCACGCTGTACAGCGTCAAGCCGCCCGCCGACCAGCCGCCCGGTGGCGGCGTCACCACGCCGAGGATCCAGACCGCCAGCGGCAAGCCGAGTCCGATGAGCCGCAACAGGCGACGCTCGTCCGTGACTCTCTCCAGTCGAGAACCGTCTGGCCCGGCCTGAGGGGGCCGGACGTCAGCCTTCCTCGGAGGCGCAGCGCGACCCGGCTGGCTCAGTCTAGCACGACTACCTGGGCCTTCATGCTCGGGTGGATCGTGCAGGTGTAGCTCACGGTGCCGACCGTCTCGAACGTGTGCGAGAAGGTCGCGCCGAGCCCGAGCCGGCCGGAGCTGAAGGACTCGTCGTCGGCCACGATGGTGTGCACGGCCTCGTCCTCGTTGGTCCAGGTCAGCGTTGTCCCCTTCTTCACGGTGGCCGTGCCGGGCAGGAAGAGGTACTGCGCCACGAGTGCACGCCCGGCTTCGACGAGGCCGGCCGGCGCGGTTGGGACCGCGCCGCTCTTGCCCTGGAAGAACAGGTCAGTCCTGAACGACCAGTCACGCGTCTTGCCGGCATCCTGGTGGCACGAGGCACAGGCGTTCGTGTTCTGGGGCGGGTTGGAGTAGCTCCGGTCCGGGCGGAACGCCACGTACTCCCACTCACCGCTGCGCTGGACCCCGTACGCCTCCCCGAAGCCCGGCTCCTTGCGCTGGACGAAGATGCCCTGGAGGGCGTCTCGCTCATACCGCCCGCTCGCGTCGAGCATGACGTTCCCGTCAGCGTCCTTCTTCGTGCTCCAGGTCTCCATGACCATGATCGAGCCGTACGGCAACGGCTCGCCGTACTTGCCGGACACTGCTGCGCCGTTGCCGTAGATCACCCGCACCTGCTTGTTGTCCGGACGGTCCAGCACGAACATGACGGTGTACGTCTCGGGGTAGCCCTCGGGGAAGCCGACGCGGTCCTCGGTCGGCGCGGGACCGGGCGGTGGCTGCTGCTGGGCCGTCGCGACGGGCAACAGGCCGTCCCAGGAGAGCAATGGGGTCACGGCGATCGCCACGACGGCGAGCGTGGCATGAAGTGACAGACGCCTCATGACCTGACCTCCGCGGACCGGCTAGAACCAGCGTACGGAGGCCCGGCCGGTCCCACCAGTGCGGTCGGTCATCCGTACCGGCGTAGCGGCATGACCCCGGTCACATCGGAGGATTGAGTCGGCATGACCGGAGTCATAGGGCCGCCCGATCTCCAGCAGCCGGCAGCGCGAGCCGCCCGTGCCGAGATGCGCCCTACTGTGGAGCGCTCATCGCTGGACCCACTGCCGGCGCTCTCGGGGCGGCCTCCCAGGCTGCCCACCGGAGGACGTGTCTGGTCCGTCCCAGATCATCACGTCCGCGCTCGTTCCGTTCTGGCCGAGCGCGGTCAGCGTGACCACGTTGTTCTCGCCCAGTCGGAGTGACGCCTCGACTGCTGCCGGGTTGATGTAGCCGACGTAGCGGTTGAGCACGATGCCGCCATAGACCTTGATCCCTGGCACCATGCGATTCATGCGGTACTCCCGCGAGACCGTGCTCCCGTGGTGGCACTTCATCATGATCGCCTTGAGCCCGGCGTCACGTCCGGCGATGACGATCTCCAGATCGTCGGCCGCGCGGGGAAACAGGTCAGGCCACCCATGCCGGACCTCTTTCAAGGGCCCGGTCGCGCACCGATCGAGTCTTAGCGAGAGCCAGGGCGCCGCGTCGTGGCCCACTGGTCGCCGCGGGCTCGCCCCAATGGCAGCGTATGAGCTGACTCAAGTCGAGCATCATGGTACCGTCCCCCAGACGAAGAGCCAGGTGAGCCCGCCGGTGAAACGGCCAGCGGCCTCCTCCACCCGAAGCTGCTCCAGCCATCGCTGCCGCTCGTCTTCGGAGATTGCTCCAGATTCGACGGCGATCGCTGCAGCCCGTCCGGCCTGGATCCCGCTCCAGCCCTTCAGATCGTGATCGAACGCTGTGAAGGCGCGCAGCCGAATGTCATGTAGCCCGGCTTCACGGAGCAACCCCGGTAGGCGGCGGGCAAGCCAGCTGTTGGCGAACTGATGGTCGGAACGGGCGGCGACGATTCGACGGGTGAGCAGCCGGTCCGGATGGGAGATCATCATGGAGTCCCCGTCGCCGTCAAACACACCCACCCGGCCACCCGGTCGCGTCACGCGCCGCAACTCAGGGACCGCGCGCTCGCCGTCCGGCACATGGGAAAGCGTCGTGACCGCGAGCACAACGTCGAACTCGCCATCGCGGAATGGGAGGGAGCGTGCGTCGCCTTCCCGCAGGTCGACCAGCTCGTTCAGCCCTGCTTCGCTCGCAAGCTCACTGGCGATCTGAAGCATCATTGGGCTGGGGTCGACGCCGACCGCCCGGCCGGCCGGCGCCACCCGACGTGCCAGGTCGCGTAGGACAGCCCCACTGCCGCAGCCAACTTCGAGGACACGCTCGCCGGGGGCAACATCCAGCAGGTCCAGGTACGCTGCTCGGATCTCGATCTGCTCGGCTGCCCGACCGCGCAGCTCCAGCGAGGCGGCCCGCTCGCGTCCCCGCGTTTCCCCAAGGGATGCTCCGTCGCGCCAGTTATCGAGCTGGCCGTATGGCGTCGCCGACATTAGAACCCGCCCCCTCCCTCGCTCGCGCCCAGACCAGACAATTGACGCTCTACCCTCCGGCCTCGGTCGGTCCTGTCGTGAGCGTCAGGTGGTCGCCGTTGAGTGTCATGAGTCGCACTTGATCAGCCTCGGTCCAATTCGGGAAGAGGCTCATCTCGACGTGGTGGACCACAGCTTCTACGCTGACGTCGTATCGACCACAGTAGGTGACGTAGCCACGACCGGCCGTGGCCCATTCTTCAGGTGTCCCTTCGAGCAGATCATCTCCCGCGAACGGCCGCCGGTTCGCGCGCATCACCGCTGCGAACATGAAGCCAAGTGAGACTCCCCGTCCGGTCCAGCGTACAGGCGCACGTACTGCATCTGCTACCCCCACGATCGAGGTCTCTTCGGCGTTCGAGTGAGGTCAGGCGGTTCGGACGCTGGCGGCCGTTTCCAGGCCCAGCTCCTCGATCGCCAGCTCTCGCATCCGGAACTTCTGGACCTTGCCGGTCACCGTCATCGGGAAGCTCTCGACGAGCTTCCAGTGGCGTGGAATCTTGAAGGTCGCGATCTTCCTATGGCAGTAGTCGCCGAGCCCTTCCCCACTCAGGACGGCGCCGTCGCGTGGCTTGACCCAGGCCATCACCACCTCGCCGTACCGCTCGCTCGGCACGCCGATCACCTGGACCTCGGCGATATCTGGGTGGCTGTAGAGGAGGTCCTCGACCTCGCGCGGCGAGATGTTCTCGCCGCCCCGGATGATCAGGTCCTTAATACGTCCGACGATGTTGACGTACCCCTCGCCGTCCATCGTGGCGAGATCGCCCGTGTGCATCCAGCGAGCACTGTCGATCGCCGCGTCGGTGGCGGCCGGGTTCTCCCAGTAGCCGAGCATCACGTTGTAGCCCCGCCCGCACAGCTCGCCGGACGCGCCGCGCGGCACGATGGCGCCGGTGGCCGGGTCGACGATCTTGACTTCGACCTGTGGGAAGACCAACAGCGCCTCCCAGTCGTCCTCGAGCACCAGCGCCTCGCGCAACCGAGGGCAGCGCGGCCGGACCTCGGCCAGCATGCCGACGTAGTCCGACTGGCGGAACCCCCGTGCCAGGATCAGCAGGCTGACGCCCGCCTGGTTGAGGGCGTACTCCAGCTCCGCTGTCTTGTAGTCCGGATTGACGTTGACCAGGATCGCGCCAACTCTGGCGGCAGCGTGCGCGACGATGACCCACTCGTAGCGATTGGGTGCTCAGATGCCGATCCGGTCGCCTCGCTGGACCCCATGGGCCAACAGGCCGCGCGCGGCCTGACCAGCCTGCTCCCAGAGCTGGCGATACGTCGCGCGATAGCCCTGGTGCCGCACCACGAGCGCCTCGCGATCCCCGAATCGCTCGACGGTGCGCCGCAGGTTCTTGCCGATCGTCTCCCCGAACAACGGGACATCACTCGCGCCGTGGGCATACGACGGTTCCATGGCTGGCCCTCCTCAGCTTCGAACCCCAGGGTTGCAGAACCTGACGACATCATCGGGGGCGGATGCTCGTTCAGCAGTGCCAGAACCAGTACTCAGGCGGCAGCCTGTTCGCCTCATCTCGACGCCGGGCATGGAGTCTTTTCAGTGCCGACCAAATCATCCGCTTCAGCCGGTCCAGCACTCCCGGCGACTGGACGGCCTGCGCTAGCAAGGCCGCCAGGGCCCCGTCATACAGGGCGTCGTCGGTTTCAGGCGCGACTACGGTGGAGGCGTGACGCCGTGCTGGCGACAAGTGGATACGCTTCATCGTGTCCATCCCCCGCGCCCGACGGCTCGGACGGCGATCTGGGCGCGGCGACGAGCCGCTGGGCCTCCTCGCGCAGGAGGTACTTCTGGATCTTGCCGCTGCCGGTCATCGGGAACTGATCGACGAAGAAGACGCGACGCGGGATCTTGAAGCTCGCGAGCTGTCCGCGGCACAGGCCGACGACGTCTTGCTCGTTCAGCTCCGCGCCAGTCTCGCGGATGACGAAGGCGACCGGCACTTCGGCCAGGCGCGGATCGGGGAGCCCCACCACGGCCACGTGGTTGATGCGCGGGTCCGCCAGCAGGAACGCCTCGACTTCCATCGGATCGACGTTCTCCCCGCCGACCTTCAGCATGTCCTTGTAGCGCCCAAAGAATCGCAGGCAGCCGTCGGCCCGCAGGAAGCCAACGTCGCCGCTGTGCAGCCAGCCATCGGCGTCGATGGTCCGCGCCGTCTCCTCGGGCTTGCGGTAATACCCCTGCATGACGGTGTAGCCACGGAAGCAGATCTCGCCGAGCTCGCCCGGTGGCTGCGCGACACCGCTCACCGGGTCGACGACCTTGATCTCGTAGCCGGGCAGCGGCCAGCCACTCATCGTGGTCCGCACCTCGACGTCCGAGTCGATGTAGGACAGCGCCCCGACGCCGCCGATCTCGGTCATGCCCCAGCCGGTGAAGGTCGGCAACAGCTCCTGAGCCCGCCGCACGATCGGTTCGCTGGCCATCATGCCGGCCGTTGCCAGGCCGGTGCGGAGGCTGCGCAGGTCGCGTGCTCGGCGGCTTGGATGTTCGAGCAGTTCCTTGAAGTGGGTGTCGAACCCGTGGATCAGCGTGATCCGCTCGGCCTCGATCAGCCGCAGCGCCTCCGCCGGATCGAAGCCGGCCGTCAGCACCTGGCGCGACCCGGTCAGCGGGGACATCAACGCCGACACGATCAGTGCGTAGATGTGGTAGAGCGGCAGATCGGTCAGGGTGGCGTCGCCCGGGGTCATGCCCAGCCGGCCGGCCACCTCGCCGACGGCGTGGAGGATGTTGTGGCGCTGCATCACGCCCTTTGGGAAGCCGGTCGTCCCGGACGTGTACATGATGTACGCCGTCCCGTCGATGTCGGTCGCAGCACAACGCCGGTGCACCTCCTCGTCGGGCACAGCTTGCCCCGCCCGCAGGATGGCGTCCCAGTGGAACGTACCGGGCACCGGCTCGTCGCCCAACAGGATGACTCGCTGCAAGGCCGGAGCGCTCGAGGCTGAGAGGTGATCCGGCGCCTGCTGCCGCAGGCCGGGCAGAAACTCCTCGATCATCGCCAGGTAGTCGATCGGGCCCGACCGCTGGGCGCTGATCAGCGTGGTGGCATCGGACTGGGTCACGATGTAACCCATGTCGTGAGATCGGAAGCGGGTATTGATCGGCACCAGGACGGCGCCGATCTTCGCCACCGCGAACAGGGTGAAGAGGTACTCGGGGCAGTTGTTGAGCCACAGGCAGACGTGCTCGCCCGGCCTGATCCCGGCGGCAATCAGGCCTTTGGCGACGCGATCGGTCTCATCACGGACCTGCGCGAAGGACCAGCGCCGCCGCTCGAAGCAGAGCGCCTCACGGTCACCCCAGCGCTCAGCGGCCTGGTCTACCAGTTGACCGAAGGTCAGTTTCTCGAACCACATGGCTGCCCCACCCTTCTGCGCAGCATGTCCCCGCGCCACCTTCGTCGTCCGTCCGAACCATCAGAACCCTGCCGTCACTTCCCTCGGCGTTCTCCGACCTTCCGTTCCACTGTAGGGCGGCACGCTGTCGCCGTCCGTGACGTCGGTCACACCTGGGCGGTGCTGAGTCTCGGATGACCGCGAGTATGTCCGGCCCTTCCGCGACGCTCGCGCCGCGCCACCTCAGTCCACACCACGATGCGTCGACTGTTGTCGCTCCATCCCGGGCGCATGCCTGGTCCGCACGGTACTGTGACCTGCCCTCTCCACGATAGGCGCTGGTCGATCGGAGCGCATCGGTAGAAACCCTTGAAGAACCCGTATCTTTGGCGAGAAACGAGGTCGGCCGGACCCGCAGAAATGCCTACCGACCCATCTCCCGGTGACCAGTCTCGGTGATCGGCGGCTCGCCGCGATCCAGGGGCAGGATGGAGCAGCGTCACGGGGATGGCCGGGGATATCCTGTCCGTCGAGGGCTGTTGTCAGCCTTCGGCGGACGCGGCGAGCCCGTGATGCACCGCCCAGACAGCGACCTGGGAGCGGCTCCGGAAGTCGAGCTTCGCCAGGATGCTGGCGACGTGGCCATGCACCGTCCGCTCGCTGATGACCAGACTGGCCGCGATCTGGCGATCGCTCAGGCCGCGCGCGACAAGCGTCGCGACCTCACGCTCACGCCGACTCAGCGGCGACGACAGATCGGTGGCGGGGCGTCCATCGGATGCGTCGTTCGGGGGACCGGCCGGCTCCAGCGGCGCCAGCGCGAGCTCGATCGCCTGTTCCGGCGACATCGCTCGCCCCTCGGCCCAGGCTGCCGCGAACGCAGTCTGGTCAAGCATTGTCCGCGCCGCCCTCACTTCGCGGTTGGCCTCCACCCGGTTCACCGGATCGAGATGGAGCCCCAACGCTTCTCGCAGTCCGTCCGCCGCTGCCAGGAGGCGGACACGCTGGTCGGGCTGACATGGGATGATGGCGGCCACTCCTGCCAGGCAGTCCGCGACACCTGCCCGGTCGGACAACTCCCGGTACAAACTCAGGGCGTCCCGATACATCGTGGATGCACCGAGAGCGTCTCCGTCGACCCATGCGATCTGGCCCAGTCCACGTAGCGCTCGAGCGAGGAACCAGCGATCGTCCACCACGCGGAAAACGCTCAGTGCCCCCTCGAAGCGCCCGCGAGCCTCGTCATGGTCGCCAAGCTGATGCGCTGCAATGCCGAGCATCAGGTCGAAACGCGCCACCGCCCACCGGTCTCCACGTGCACGGTAGATCGCTGCGCCCTCGCCGAGGGCCGTACGCGCACGGAGGTAATCGTCGGAGGTGCCAGGCGCACTTCCCAGGAAGTAGAGGGCCTGAGCCAGGCGCGTCTGGTCATCCAGCCGTCTGCAAATCGCAACGGCCTCTTCCTGGATCGAACGCGCAGCGTAGTCACCCTGGATGCGCCTCACCAGACCGAGCGCCGAAAGTGTCAGGGCAAGATCGCCTTCATACTCAAGCTGTCGCCAGACCTCGACGCTCGCTTCAAAATGTGCCTGGGCCGCAGCGTAGTCGCTGAGGAAGTAGGACTGCATCCCCAGGCACCACAGCGCCCTGGCACGCGGTGCCGTTGGTTCGCCAGCATCCTCGCGCAGCAGCGCGGATTTGAGCCAGGCTCGAATCTCGCCCCAGTGGTTACCTAATCGCCAGAACCAGTGCAGGTTGCCAGCGATTCGCAACCCCTGCTCGATGCACCCGGGCGCGATCTCGCTCCAGGCAAGTGCCGCGCGCACGTTCTCGTGGTCATCCTCCAGGCGCGCAAGCCACATCTTGCGTGCTGGCGTCCGGAGAAAATCCCACGCCTCTTCCGAGAGGCGTACGATGTACGCCATGTGTCGCCAGCGGTACGTTTCCGTTTCGCCACGCGCCTGAAGGTGCTCCAGCGCGTACTCACGAACCGTCTCAAGCATGGTGAAACGAGAATCACCGTCAGCCCCGCTGTGCTGCTGCACCAGGCTTTGGTCCACCAACCGGGCGACACTGTCGAGGATGCTCGCATGGGGTACATCATCAGCCCCGCAGACCGCCTCAATGGCCGACAGGCTGCACCCGCCGACGAAGACCGCAAGTCGCCGAAACAGCCGTTGTTCAGGGGCGCCAAGGAGGTCAAAGCTCCAGGCAATGGTGTCACGGAGTGTCTGCTGCCGAGCCGGCCGATCTCGTGGCCCGCCGGTCATCAGTGGCAATCGCTGCTCCATTCGACGAAGCATCGCCGGCGGGCTCAGGTGACGAACGCGCGCAGCCGCAAGCTCGATGGCCAGCGGCAGGCCGTCCAATCGAGTGCAAATCTCGCCGACCGCTTCGGCATTCGCGCTGTTCAAACGGAAGTCTGGCTGGACGCTGCTGGCACGCTCCGCGAATAGCCGCACCGCCTCCGCCTCGGTGAACGAAGGATGCAGATCATACGCCAACGTTGAGGGACTCCTAACGCCGGGCAGCGTCAAGGGCAGGACCGGGTAGACCTGCTCACCGTCCAGCCGCAACGCCTCGCGGCTGGTCACGAGGACTTTTAGCTTCGGGCAAGCGGCCAGCAGATCCGTGACCAGTGGCGCCGCCGGCAAGAGGTGTTCGAAGTTATCGACCAGCAGCAGCATCTGTCGCTCGCCGATGGCGTCCTTCACGCTCTGTACGAGGGGCTGGCCCGCCGTTTCACGGACCGCGAGTCCCACGGCAATGGTCGAGATCACCAGGGTAGGGTCGGCCAGCACGGCGAGCGAGACGAAGTACACGCCGCCCGGCGATGCAGTGGCTGCCTGTGACGCACTCTCCAGCCCAAGGCGCGTCTTCCCACACCCACCGGCTCCCGTGAGAGTGATCAGGCGGTGCGATGCCAGAAGCTGCGCGACCCGGCCCAGCTCACGCTCGCGGCCGACGAAGCTGGTCAGTCGGACCGGCAGGTTGTGCGGAGGGGTGGTCTGCGGCCCCAGGAGGGAGTCCATGGGCGGCCCTTCGGCTGGCGAGCTCGTCCACGCCAGCCAACGGTACGACGCTCGCGGCTCGGCGAGCGTCGTCGGACCCCTCCACTATGCCGCGCCACCCGCGCGAAATCAACACCGGCTAGCAGTGGCTATGGGCGCGGCCGCTCTCGATCTCGCGGGCTCGAGCCACGCCCCGCGGACACCTACGGCGAGTACGCTTCTACTGTATTCAACACATTGAACCTCTTGTCGCGGCCACCGACGGCGTAGATGCGGCCATCGGGACTGGTCGCCGCGCCCAGCGCGGCGCGAGGAGTCGGCATCGGGGCGACGGCCGTCCACTCGTTTGTTTCGGGGTTGTACGCCTCGTTCGTGTCGACCGGCTGCCCACCGTTACCGAGCCCACCGACGGCGTAGACGCGCCCGTCTGACCCTGCCGCCAGACCGAGAATGTGGCGGCGAGTCGGCATCTCCGCTAGCGGTGTCCACCGGTTGGTGCTTGGGTCGTAGGCCTCCGCTGTATGGAGATCCTGGTCCTTGCTGCTGGTGCCGCCGACGGCGTAGATGCGGCCGTCCCGCCCTGTCGTGGCTGCAAGCCCCCCACGAGACGTCGGCATCGGCGCGACCGTCGTCCAGGTGTTTCTCCGAGCATCGTAGGCTTCCATCGTGGGGACGGTCGCGCCGAAGCCAGCGGTGCTGCCCCCGATCGCATAGATGCGTCCGTCCGCGCCGGTCGCGGCCGCCAGCACCTGGCGAGCGGTGGGCATCGGGGCGACCGTCGTCCACTTGTTCGTGCGGGGGTTATAGGCCTCCACGGTGTTGACGATGTTGCCTGCCGCGTCGCGCCCCCCGATCGCGTAGATCCGGCCATCGGACCCAGCGGCGACGGTAAGGCCGGTGCGAGCCGTCGGCAGTGGCGCGACTGCCACCCAGCTATTTGTCGCGGGGCTGTACGCCTCCGCGGCGTTGAGGATGGCGCCACTGCTTACCCGGCCGCCGATCGCATAGATACGCCCGTCGAGGCCGGTCGTCACGCCCAGCGAGGAGCGAGCGGTCGGCATCGGCGCAACGGTCGTCCAGCTCGCGGCCGCGAACGCGATCGAGACGAACGCGAGCGAGCTGAGAGCCAACACGAGCAGGCTGCCCTTTCCAAGGATCGCCGCGATCACTTGAACCGTCCGATGCGGTGTCTGGGTCACATGGTTCGACGGTTCTCCAACAAGCCTACGCATCACGCTCTCCTTCACCAAGCCGCCGCACAACGCCGCGTCCCGTCCGTGCGGAGCGCCGCCTACTGGATCACTTCCGTAGCCTGCGTCAGGACGGACTGCGGCATGGTCAGGCCGAGGGCCTGGGCGGTTTTGAGGTTGACGACCAGCTCAAACATCGTGGGCTGCTCCACCGGCAGGTCAGCTGGCCTGGCCCCTTTCAGGATTCGTTCGACAGCGGCGGCGAGGCGGGTGTACATCTCGGCTTGCTGAGCCCCAAATGCCATTAACCCGCCCTCAGCCGCGAAGTCCCGCCCGACGAATATCGCCGGCAGGTGGCTGCGCGCGGCGAGCTCGATCAGCACCGTGCGATTGGCGTTCGAGAATCCGTTCCTCGGGATGATCGCCGCTTGTGCATGCTCCCTGCCGGCCGCCTCGAAGGCTCCTGAGAGATCATCGGCGCCGCGCACCTCCAGAGATTGGAGCCCGATGCCCAGGGCCTGGGTCGCTCGTCTCGTCTCGTCGACGTGCGTCCGGGTTGCGGGATTATCCGGACTCCAGATGATGGCCACCCGGGCGAGCCCCGGGATCACCTCGTTCAAGAGCTCCAGACGCTTCCCGGAGAGTATCGGGCCGAAGTTGATCGTCCCGGTGATGTTCCCGCCGGGCCTGGCCAGGCTGGCGATGAGCCCTGACCCGACCGGGTCTGCCACCTGCACCATGACGATGGGAATCGCGGTCGTCGATCGTTTTGCCGCGGTCGCGGCCGGTGTGCCTGTCGTCACGATGAGGTCGACCGGAAGGTCAACCAGCTCGGCCGCGCGCGGGAGGAACTGGTCGACGGTCTCCCCGGCGTAGCGGTATTCGATGTCGATGTCCCGGCCCTCAACGTAGCCACGATCAGCGAGTCCGCGGATGAACAGCGGATTATCGTCGGGGGTCGGGGCGAGAAATCCGACACGCGGAGTCTTCGGAGAGTTCGGGGCCGGCGGCGGAAGGAGACCGCAGCCCGTGAGCAGGCTCAGACCGGCAAGGGCGAGGCCGGTCTGTATGAGGCGCCGGCGCTCCCGGCGCCCGCGGGCTCGGACATCGCCTCGGCGCTGCGCGACAGGGATGGTGCCGACCATGGTGGTCCGCCCTTCATCTTCCACGCTTCCGTGCTCGACAGCGCGCGACGATCCGAGCGCCGTTCTCTGGCGCCGGCGTAGCGCCGCCTCAGCCCACGCCACAATCCGCCTGCTGGTGACGCTCCATCCCGGGCGCCTTCCTCGTCCGCACGGTGATGCGACCTCAGCCCCTCCACGATAGGCGCCGGCCGATCGGAGCGCATCGGCAGAAACCCCTGAAGTTCCCGCGCTTCTGGTAGCAGACGAGATCGGGTATACCCGCAGAAATGCCTACCGGCCCACCTCGCGGGGACCAGTCCCGGTGATCAGCGGTTCGCCGCGATCCAGTAGCAGCGATGGAGCAGCGTTGCGGGGATAGTCTGCCCGCCGACAGCCGTTGTCAGCCTTCGGGAGACGCGGCGAGCCCGTGATGCACGGCCCAGACGGCGATCTGGGCGCGGCTCCGGAAGTCGAGCTTCGCCAGGATGCTGCCGACGTGGCCATGCACCGTGCGCTCGCTGATGACCAGACTCTCCGCGATCTGGCGATCGCTCAGGCCGCGCGCCACAAGCGTCGCGACCTCATGCTCCCGCCGACTCAGCGGCGACGACACATCGTTGGCTGGCCGTCCATCGGACGCGTCGTTCGGGGGACCGGCCGGCTCCAGCGGCGCCAGCGCGAGCTCGATCGCCTGCTCCGGCGACATCGCTCGCCCCTGGGCCCAGGCCGCCGCGAACGCCTCTGTGCCCAGGGCGCTCCGGACTGTAGCCACCTCGCGGTCGTAGGTCGGATGCAATGCTGGCTGGATCGGTGCTCGACGCAGGCCGATCGCCTCCCGCGCGGCTGCCGACGCCCCGAACAGCCACGCTGCATACTCCAGCTCTCCCTGCGTCGCGGCCACCAGGGCCAACCCCTCCAGACATCCGGCGATTCGCCGCCTGTGGCCCACCTTCCGCCCCTGGCTCAGAATCTCCTGGTAGAGAGCCCTCGAGCGCCCGGTCTCGCCCCGTCGACGGGCCAGCTCAGCGAGTGGCCCGAGCGCGTACGCGATGCTATCCAGAGATCCCAGGCCTTGAAATAGCGCCAGGCGCTCCAGATAGAGCTGCTCGGCGGCCTTGGGATCACCGCGCGCCATCGCCACATCGGCAAGGTTACCCAGAGACCAGGCGACCCCAACCACGTCGCCAAGCCCCCGGGACGTGGCAAGGCCCTCTTGATAGAGCGCTTCGGCCGCCTCGTGGTCAGCCCGCAAATGCGCCAGGTTCCCGAGGTTGCCGAGTGTCCAGGCGATGCCCCACCCATCACCGATTTCGCGGAAGAGGCGCAGAGCTTCCTCGAAGAGGGCGGCCGACCGATCGTCGCCCCCTCGGTCCCGAGACGTCGCTCCCAGGTTGCCGAGCGCCAGCGCGACGGTCCACCTGTCGCCCAAGCCGCGGGAGATTGTCAGAGCTTCCTCGAGAGCCGTTACCGCCTGCACATAGTCGCCCTGGCGGCGCGCCAGGCAACCCAGGGCGTGAAGCGCCTTCGCCCTGATGGACGTCGATCGTTTGCCCGCCGCGACGAGTGCCCGCTCCAGCCAGGTGCGCCCTTCGGTGATGTGGTTACGCTCCATCCAGAACCAGACGAGCGCCCCACTCAGACGTAGCCCGATCTCCGCGCGACCACCATCAGCGTGGCTCCATACCAACGCGGCCCGCAGGTTGTCGTGATCCGCCTCTGTCCGTGCCAGCCACTCGCGCTGATCGGGGCTGCTCCGGATCTTCGGCGCGGACTCCTCCGCCAGCGACAGGAAATGCTCGGCGTGCCGCTGCCGCACATCCTCCTCCTCGTCGGCCTCTCGCAGCTTCTCCCCGGCGTACTGGCGGATCGTCTCCAGGAGTCGATAGCGAGTCTCTCCATCTCGCTCCTCGGTCACCACCAGCGACTTCTCCACCAGGTGGAGCAGCAGATCGAGCACGTCCTCCTCGCCGAGCCCGGCGCCGGCGCAGACACGTTCCGCCGCCTCCATGCTCCAGCCGCCCGCGAACACCGACAGCCGCCGTAGGAGCATTTGCTCTGGCTCGCTGAGCAAGTCGTGGCTCCAGTCGACCAGCGCCCGCAGCGTCTGCTGCCGTGGCAGGGCTGTGCGACGCCCGCCAGTCAGCAGGCGGAACGAGTCGTCCAGGCGCGCCGCGATCTGGGTTGGTGAGAGCCCACCGACCCGTGCTGCTGCAAGCTCAATGGCGAGCGGGATGCCGTCGAGGCGCCGACAGATCGTCGCCACCGCGGCGGCACCGCGACCGGCCAGGGTGAACGTGGGCAGGGCAGCCTGGGCACGGTCGACAAACAACTGAACCGACTCAGACTTCATGAGACGGGCCTCGCCGTCAGACCCACTCAGTACCGGGCTCGGATCGGGCGTGCTGAGCGACGGGACGCGATACGTCGCCTCACCCTCGATCCGCAGCCCCTCTCGACTGGTCGCCAGGATGCGCAGACCGGGGCAGGCGCGCAGCAGCTCCTCGGCCCGCGCCGCGCACGCCTCGACTAGATGTTCGCAGTTGTCCAGCACCAGCAGGAGCTCTCGTCCTTTCAGTGCCTCTGCCAGGGTTGCCGATAGCGGCTGATCGGGCTGCTCGCGGACCCCGAGCACCGTAGCGACCGCCCTCGGCACGAGGGCTGGCTCGGTCAGCGGCGCCAGCTCGACGAGCCAGACGCCACCCGAGAACCCACTCGCCACTTCCTCCGCGACGCGCAGCGCCAGCCGCGTCTTGCCGACGCCGGGCGCCCCGATCAGCGTGGTCAGACGGCTCTCGCCGAGCAGCTCGGCCACGCCGACACGCTCACGCTCCCGACCGACGAAGCTGGTGAGCCGGGCGGGCAGGTTGTGCGCGGGGGTGGTCTGGGGCCCCAGGAGGGAGTCCATGGGCGGCCCTTCGACTGGCGATCTCGTCCACGCCAGTCACCGGCACGACGCTCACCGCTCGACGAGCGTCGTCGGACCCCTCCACTATGCTCCTCCACCCGCACGAAATCAACGCCAGTGGGCGAGAGAACACCAGGGGTGAGGGCCGGTGCCTGCGGTGACAATCCCTACAGCTCGGCGCGGCTCCGGATCTTGCGCTCGTCCAGCTCGTAGCCGAAGCCGGGGCCGGCCGGCGGTTGGAGTTTCCGCCCAGGAACTGACCGGACACCGGTTTAGGGATGGCCCCACCGGCGAGAAGGCGTCCGGGCGCGAGATATAGAGCACCGACGCCCATCGGCACCATAACGGTGTCGTGGGCAGGTTCAGGGCACCAGCAGGCCGCCGTTGTCGCGGCGGAAGGCGTCGGCGTAGCTCCAGTTGAGGAACGTGAAGTCGTGGGTGTCCTGGTACCAACCGCGATACGCCACGGCCGGCCCGACCGCGACGCAGGTCGGCTTGAGCAGGGCTTCGAGCTGCGACTGGTGCTTTGCAGCGCCGTAGAGTGCGTGGGCAGCGCTGCCGAGGCCGATCAGCAAGCCGAGCGGCCCGCCGATGACCGCGCCGGCGACGGCGCCACCGAGGTTGCCGCCCGGCCGGGCGCTGTCCACTCGGACGTGCTCCAGGCACTGCGAGCAGTACGGCACGTCCCAGCCGCGCGTCTCCTGGAACAGCCCGAGGAAACCGCCCGCCGTGTACTCAACGTGGTACGCGGCGTCCGCCGGCTCGAAGCAACAGGCACAGTACGGCGGCCACCGGAGAGTCTCCCCGGTCACCTCGACGTCGTACGGGCCTTCATACGGGACTGGATGGCGCCAGGTCGGCCGGGGCATCCGTGGCGGCGCCGGCCCCGGCACGGGAGGCGGCGCCGGAGCAGTGTCGAACTCGTGTCGAGGGGCGGGCTGCGACGGGACGGGCTCCGGCCGAGCGGTCACCGGCGGCGGAGCGGTGACCGCGTCGATCGACGGCAGGGCGTCGAGGAACTGGCGGACGTTCCGCGGCCGTTGATCCACGCGCATGCTCATCGCCCAGAGGATCGCGTCGCTGGTGATGGCGCTGACGGCCGGGTTGAGCGTGCGCGGCGGCACCAGGCTGACGCCGCTCGCCCGATCCGTGGCCGGGGCCGGCATCTGGCCGGTCAGGACGTGGTAGAGCGTCGCGGCCAGGGCGTAGACGTCGGTGAACGGCCCGAAGCGCACGCTCTGGCCGTACTGCTCCAGCGGCGCGTAGCCGGGCGTCACCATCGTCGTCATCCGGCCGGTCTTGCCGGCCGCGAAGGCGCGGGCCGTGCCGAAGTCGATCAGCACGACCTCGCCATCGCCGGTCAGCATGATGTTGTCGGGCTTGAGGTCGCGGTGGAGCAGGCTCGCCTCGTGGACGACGATCAGCGCCTCGCCGACGTGGCCGATGTAGCCGATCGCCTCATGCTCGGGGAGCGGCCCGCGGTCTTCGACGAGCTGGCCCAGCGTCTTGCCGCGCAGCAGCTCCATCACCATGTAGGCGGTGTTGTTCTCCTCGAAGGTGCCGTAGACGTCCACGATGCCCGGGTGGTCGAAGCGGGCCAGGATGCGCGCCTCGTCCAGGAAGCGCTCGCGCGTGGTGGCGTACTCGGAGGCCGGCAGCCCGCCGAACGGATGGACGTTGGTGCCGCGACGGGTCGAGCCGTACGGGAACAGCTCTTTGATCGCGACCGGCCGCCTGGACCGGATGTCGCCGCCGAGGTAGGTGATGCCGAAGCCGCCCTGCCCGAGCACCTTGCCCACGGAGTACATCCCGCCCTGGAGCCTGGTCCCGGGCGGCAGGGCTCCGCTGAACGCGCTGGACGGATCGGTGCCCAGCGGCGCCCCGCAAGTGCCGCAGGCCACGGCCGCGGGCGGATTCTCGGCGTTGCAGATCGGGCAGGCGAGCGTCGTGCCGGCCATCAGTGCGCCGGCCTCTGGACGCACCGCGCCACGATGGCGGTGGCGTTGTCCGGTGCGCCGCCCTCGAGCGCCCGCTCAACCAGCGCCCGGGCGGCGTTCTGCGCGTCCAGGGCTTCGGTCAGCGCGACCTGGATCGCAGCGTCATTGACCGTGCCCCAGACGCCGTCCGAACAGAGCATCAGCACGTCGCCGGCCTCCAGCCGCAGGCTCGGCGCGCCGAACGCCGCCTCCAGCCCGTCGACGTAGCCTTCGGGAAGCTCGCGCTGGCTGCCAAGCGAGCGAAGCACCTTGTTGCTGTCCGGGTGCCCTTCGGCCTCCTCGGCACTGATGACGCCACTGGCGACCATCGCCGCGACCAACGAGTGGTCGCTGGTGAGCCGGATCAGGACGCCGTCCCGCAGCAGGTAGGCGCGGGTGTCCCCGACGTGCGCCAGGATGAGCTCGCCGTCGTGGACGGCCACGCAGGTGATCGTCGTCCCGAGATTGCGGCCCTGCGCCGAGGCGTGGACGGCGGTGGCCGCGCGCCGCACGAGCGCCGCCGGGTCCAGGCGGCCGGTGATCGGCGGATCGGTCGGCTCGGCGGCCCGGGGCCAGCCCTGCGCCCCCCGGATGACCGGGTACGGGCCTTCGGCGGGCTCCACAGCGGGAGCAGGCGACGAGCCGCCGACCTCCGGGGCCGGCCAGAGCATGCCGACCGCCTCGCGCATCACCAGGCTCACGGCGGTCTGGCTGGCGACCTCGCCGGCCTCCATGCCGCCCATCCCGTCCGCGACGCACAGCAGCGCCGTCTCCTGGGCGCCGTCCGCGCCGGTCCGCGACCAGACGGCGTGGCAGCAGGAGTCCTCGTTCACCAGGCGCGTCGGGTTCAGGCCGACACTGGTGGCGCTGGCGACTTCGAGGCTCAGGGAGACTGCGACGTGGCGGCCCTTGAGATCCAGCAG
>Ga0075418_10000238_pt1 | contig 54889 bp, 51 predicted proteins | sample SoiMetdeltSBSDD2_FD_81776 | JGI IMG/M metagenome (GOLD analysis project Ga0075418, IMG submission 81776) | Bulk soil microbial communities from a Populus tree surrounding site in Tennessee, USA - Soil MetaG P. deltoides SBSDD2 | ecosystem: Environmental > Terrestrial > Soil > Tree plantation...
AATTTTGGCGGCGCTTCCATTAAAGATAATTTCTATAGCAGTTATTATCATTTACCAACAATTTGCATAGATGACCTTAATTTACCAAAGTGTCAGTTAATCAAAGCGGACGTAGAAGGTTTTGAATACGAAGTAATTTCAGGAGCAGAGCATACCATTTACAAATTCAAGCCATTTTTGTACCTTGAAAACAATAGACAAGAACAATTAATTGATATCCAAAAGTTTCTGTCTAAATTTAATTATGCTATTTTTGCTCATATGCCACCTACATTTAATCCAAATAACTTTAATGGAGTGAAAGAAAATCCATGGCATGGTGATTATTTAGAGCCCAACATGATATGTTTGCCGATTGAAAAAATAGACATGCTAGAAAATGTGCCTTGGCTAGGTGCTAGAATATTATGAAATTTAAAAAGGGCGATAGGGTGTTGGCTAGAATCGGCAACAGTGTTAGTCATGAAAAAGCTTATGGGGGCATTGTTATCCAAATAGCCGAGTATGAAACCAATTATCCTATTTTTGTTCTTATAGAAAAGGATAATTCACCCACTCCTTTTGCTACCTCAGAAATTGTTATTGCTGTAAATCCTAACGATATTATGAAAAATTTAGTATGAAATTTAAAGTTGGAGACAAGGTTTTGGCTAAAATAAAATACGATGCCATGGAGTACAAATCAACAGGTCATCCAGGAATTATACAAGATGTACTCGAAAATGAAAAACATTATCCATATTGGGTTAAACATTTGGATGAAAATGATAGCGAAGCATACAACGAAGACGAGTTGACTTTGTTGGAAGAGCCTAATAATATTTTAAAGAAGATTTGTGATTAATTTATTGTATATAATTATATTTGTCTCAAATGGAGCTTTTGAAAAAGATGTTTGCGAAATAGCAACTTCTTGTAGATTAATTCAAAAATGGCAAATGAATAAATGTGAAATGTGTGTTAATGATATTTATAATAAATACAAAAAAAGTTTACCAAATGATAAAAATTTTATAATTAATTATTTAAAATCAGAATCTTGCCAAAGCATAAATAAATACGCCAAAGAATTTGGTTTATTTGAATGTATTCAAAAATGAAATTTAAAGTTGGTGATAAAGTTTTGTGTCAATATATTACAAAAGATGGAATATGTATATCAAAACGAGCGTGGTCAGGAATTATAGAGTTTATAGATTTTAAACAAGCATATCCTTATGTAATTTTTTCAGAAAGTGACGGTCATACCCGTCATAGATATCATGAAATATCCCATTTGCCCAATCCAAATGACATTTTAAAGGAAATTATATGAAGACCGGTTTATGTGCTCAAATTTTGATTTATGATGATATGCAATACGTACACTTTATGTTAGAAAATGTATTAAAGTATTGTGATGAGGTGTTATTTTTAGTCAATAAACATCCGTTAAATTACAATGTTAATAATAAATATGATAACTCAGAGACTGTTAATAAATTAAAAGAATTGCAAAAAGATAATGCAAAAATTTCTATTATATGGGAAGATTGGCGCACAGAAGAGGAAACCAGAAATTATGGTTTAAATTGGGCTTTGCATCAAAATTGTGAATATTCCTTAATAGTTGATACAGATGAAGTATACGACGATGCATCTTTGCGTAGGTTAAAAGACTTATTAGAAGTCGCCGAAGCATCTCTTTCTGGTAATTGGATTTATCATACAAATTGGAAAACCTACTGGAAAAAATATAATGGCCCTTTATGCGTTATAAATCCGCCCGAATCTTTTCAACCAGTTGTAGTTGTCAGAAATAGGAATGCCAAATTTGTGCACCTAAGACATTGTATGCCTTTTGACCGAGGCCAGCAATTACAACAAAATCATGGTCGAGCATTATTGCCCGAAGGCTTTTTAAATCTTCATCATTTTAGCTATGCTCGAAGTGATGAATTTATAAGCAGAAAATGCAAAGAATCTGGTCATTCCGCCAACGGCGATTTAATGCAAGGATGGTTCGAAAACGTTTGGATGAAGTGGAAATTGGGTGATAAAAATCTTCATCCAATTAATCCGGAGCAATACAAAGAAGCTATTTTAGTTAAAAAAGAAAACTTGCCAAATAAAGAATTACAAGTATATTTCTTTGGTGAGAATGTATGAAAGTGGCTTACGCTCTGTCTGGATATTTAAGAAATTATAAATATAATAATTTCTTTGAAAACATGGTAGCCGAAGTTCCAGGAGATGTTTTTATTCACACTTGGAATGAATTGGTTCCAGGCACACCCCTAGATATAAAAGATGTTTGTGATTATTACAAGCCCGCAGGTTTAATGATTGAAGACCAATTTAAATTCAAACAGTCATTAAGACTGTTTGGTTATGAAGATTATTTACAAAATTATGTTTGTATGTGGCGAGGCATACACTCTGCAATTAATATGGCTTTGGAATATGATGTTATAGTACGATTTAGACCAGACATGGTTGCAGAAAGTGTTCTTTCCAAGGAAGAAATTTTACATTGTTTTAAAACAGAAACTCCGTATATTGGAGCCAGTGATGATTGCTATTATGCTAATATTGTGACCGATAATTTTGCTTTCGGCAAGGCTCGTTTTATGGAAAGCTTTGCTGCACATTATCACAGCGCATTAAAGCGCAGGCAAAATTCTGGGAGTAATGAAAGGGCTTTGACCAAACATTTAACAGATTCTGGTTGGCAAGGATGGATTTCTTGTTCTTCTTTAAAATACAGAATTAAACGTATGGATGGACTTTTGGTTCCAAATTCTCAAACAATAGCTGAACTTGCACCTGATTGGGGTATGTATGAATGATATTTGTTTTGTGGTGACTTCTTGGGAAGATAGTTTGTTTTTATCAATTAAACAAACTCTTTTAAGTATGAGCGTTCCGGAGCAAAATATTTATAGAATTTCAGATAGAACTTCTAGACCCGCTGCGTTAAATGCTATGTGGGACAAACTATCTATTCCAAAATATAAATATATTGCATTTATAGATGAAGATGTGGTCATTAGAGATAATCATACCTTTGCTAGATTGCGGGAAATACTGGAGAATACCGAGGCTGCCGGAGTTATAGCTAATCCAAAATTAATTAGCGAAGGTCAATCTTTTTATGATATAAAGCATGATTTGCCACCAGAAACTCCTTGGAAAGATTCTTTGGTTGAATGTACTAGTAATTTGGTGAGTTTAAATTGCGCTTTATTCAGGAATGATTTGGAGATTGGCTTTGATGAAGATATGTTTGGGAACCAAGTATTTGATCTTGACTTTGGTCTACAATTGGCTCTACAAGGAAAGAAAGTTTTCATAGACAAAGCATTATTGGTTTTAGCTCGTGCAAATAATTATGTAAGCAAAAGTTTATCTTACCATGCTGTAGTTGCGCGCAATTTGCATATTTTCATGCGTAAATGGAGTAATATTAAAGATTGGGATAAAGAATGTGGAGTTAAGGCTTATAATACTAAACATAATAATGAAATTCCTTCCATAGAAGAATTGATGCACTGGCCTGAAATAAAACAGTTACAATACACATTCGCTTACAACAGGGATGGTGCCGTAAGGTGTTATTTACAACCAAGATTTAGCGGGCTTATTCAAGCTGCTAGCCTTGTTCAAAAGATTGAAAATAATCTAAAAAATATACCAAATATGGTAGAATATGCAATTCCTCATCAGGGCTCTTTACCAATTTTTGATTTAAAATAATGTTCAATCAATTTCCATCTTTCATTGCATCGTTTCATTCCATTGATATATTATTTGATTTAAATGAATATGAAAAAAATGTATTGGATTGGCCAATGCGTTTAATTATGTTAGAAATTTGGCAAATAGCTATTAATCATGCAGAAAATGTTATAGAGAAAAACAGGCAAGAATTTATTAAAGTTTGTGTAAATTTATTTAAAAACACAAAGATTATTAAAGCAAATAAAAAAAACCAAAACATTAGCATTATGCATCCATTTGAAATGAGAGTGATATGTGCAGCCGTTTTAGAAGGTAAAATCAACATTAATGAAGCTAAAAAAATTATTAATCAAAAATGTGAAAAATTCTTATGAAATTGTTCTTGCTCGATATTGATGGTACTTTATTAGATTCATTATCTAAACATGAAGAAGCTTTTTATTTGGCTTGTAATGAGTATAATTATAATATAAACAATGATACAAAAGAAAAGTTAAAAAGAAAGTCAACGCAATATAAATTAGATTATTTATCCAAAAATAAATTAATCCACAATATAGATATTCCTTGGATTTTAGAAAAAAAGAATGAATTTTCTTTAGATTTGTGCTTTGTAGATTTTAAACCATATTTTCAACATATTGATGCTATAAATTATATTACCAATGAATTGAATTGCAAAGTAGCCCTTTGTTCTAACTCCTCTAGAGAGTTTGTGAATAAATTCATAGATAAATGCGGTTTTGAAAACAACATCTCCTTCTCCTTATCCGGAGATGATGTGGAAAGAAAAAAACCATATGGTGATATTTATTTAAAGGCTTTTAGATTATCAAATGTATTACCAAATGAAGCTATTATATTTGAAGACAATGAAGAGGGCGAGTATGCTGCTGTTAGAGCCGGGTGTCATAACATAGTCAAAATTGACAGGCCGGAGGACATTGGACCAAATTTAATCCTACGATTACAAGAAAAGTATAATATTAGCTATAATAATTCTAAATTCTTTGTGCACAAATGATACAAATTTTAGTCCCTATGGCCGGAGAAAGTTCTAGGTTTATTGCCAAGGGTTATATTCCAAAGCCTTTTTTGCCATTGATTGATGGCAAAAGTATAATAGAGATTATAGAAGAGCACCTAAGATTTCTGGCAAATAAAGATAACATTAATGCACAAATATCATTTTTAATAAAAAGCGATTATTTGAATAATGCGGTTTACAGGTCTGTTTTGGCCAATTTAACATCTCAAATATATAAAGTTTCTACACCAAATAAGGGCCCTCTGTGTACTGTTGCACAAATTATAAACAATTTCAATGATAATGATTCTTTAATAATTTATGATTGTGATCAATTATCCTTATTTTCAATGCAGCAGTTAGCTAGCATTGACCGAGGTGTTATTGTAACTCATACTAGCAAAAATAATGAAATGAGCTACATTGGTCGAAATTTATTTGGTAAAATTGATAGAATTGCAGAAAAAGAACGAATTTCTGAAGAAGCTTCTTGTGGGGTTTATTACTTTCCGTCTATAAGATTATTTAAAGATGCTGCTTTATATGATTTTTCCCATAATAACTCTTTAAATGATGAGTTTCGAATTGCTAATTTATACAATTATTTAATAAAGAAAAATATTCCAATTGACTCTTATAAAGCTGGTGCTTATTTTAATCTTGGAACGCCAGGCGAATATGAAAATTTTATTAAAAATAATATATCTTTTTATAAGGCATATTTAATATGATGATTCTACCACAACAATATGCTATTTTATCAATTTTAAAACAATGCAATGAAATTGATGAAAATACTATTAAATGGATAGATGATGCTCTTTACAGACGTCCCGATGCATTAGATCATTTTTTAGAATTATCTTTATTATTTAAAGATTATATAAATGAGTCTGACAAATATGTAAAATGTCTTAAACTATATAAAGCCCAAAAAGAATTAGAAAAATTAAAAGTTTTCTTCTTTAAACAAAGAAAAATTCTATTGGCCGTCCCACAAAGAAAAAAACACCCAAGACTTCCTGCTCCAAACCTTGGAGGGCTTGTAATACCTCAAAACTACAGATTGAAAGGTGAGGTGTGTTATGGTATGAATCATTCAGATGCCAGAAACTGGTTGGTAGAAAAAGCACTAGAGGATGATGAAATTACAGATATTTTATTTGTTGATGATGATATACTGCTACCCGTAGATGCAATTGGTAGATTATGTGATTCCAATGAAATGATTATTGGTGGTAATTATGTAAAAAAACAATGGCCCATTGAAAGTTGCGCTTTACATGTCGAACCAACATCCGGCAAATGGCTTTTTCATAATGCAGAAATCAAACCAGAACAAGGTTACATGGAACCAATCAGGGTTTCGCAAATGGGGATGGGATGCTGTTTAATTAGAAAAGAAGTTTTTCAAAAGCTTTCTAGACCCTGGTTTGCCTTTATGTATAATAAAGATGGAACTATCTTCAGATCAGAGGACGTTAAGTTTTGTCAAGATGCTACCATAGCTGGATTTGTACCTAAAATTATACCAGGACTAGTGTCCGTACACGTAGATTTTAAAACCGGAAAGTACTGGGGCCCTGAATGGTTGATAGAAAATTATAAAATTAAAAAAGAATTTGAAGATAAATATTGCCATATGGAATGCAATCCAATGGAGTGTTTTACAAATAATGTTTAATGTATTATATAAAATTAAATTATTTTATTATTATTTGACTTTTAATTATAAAGTTTATAGAAATGATTATAAAATATTTGATGGTCCGTGGAATAAGGCTAATAAAATAATGAATAATATCAAGGGCAAAAATTAATGAAATTAACAGGTGAATTTACAAAGTCATATGAAGAAATTCTTAAAGATAGGAAAGAAGGAAAATCTACAGAATTAGTAAAAGTAGAGCCCAACGAGCTTATTTTACGAGAATCTCATTCAGTAACGGAAATGATTAAAGCCGCTCATGAAATGATACCTTCGGTGCATAAAAAGATTTTAATGGACGAAGAAGGTTTACCAGAAGTTTTCAAGGAAAAATGGTTGGCTTCAGTAGAAGATGGCCAGCATGCAATGGAAATTGTTCCACAGAGACGCACACTTAGCGAAAAACTCCTGGCCGTACTCCAAACTAATCGATTTATAACCCCCGGTGCACGTTTTCATCAGGCCAATTTAGAGCAAGCTTCATACACAGGGCAGTTAATTGATTTAAATCTTAATTATCAAACTTCTAAAATAGAGTTAGAGGAAAAACTTTATAAATATCAAAAGAAAATGGAGAAATTAGAAAAGGCCAAAGAAGCTGGAAAAGACACTTTTCTTTTAGAAAAGAAAATGCAAAAAGAGCAAATTGCATTAGTTAGAATGGCAATGGACCTTGCGGGTACCCAAAAGAGGATGCAAAATCTTAGGGAGGAAATTACCGAATGGACCGATATTAAAGAGAAATTGTATAAAGAAGCCATGGATTCGGGTGAAATTTGGAGCCCAGATACGGTTGATGGACCAGCCGGTTTACAAGAAATTCCATTGGTTTTACGTCATGTTCAGAACTTTTTAATTCAAATTCAACATGGCGAAGGCTCGGATATCTCCTCTGTGCTGAATATACAAGGCCTGGTGCTTACAGCTTTTGAAAACGGTTTAAAAGAAAATAAGCTAGGTTTGTATTTAGATAAATTACCAGAAGCCCAGATTCAATTGGTTTGGAAACATTTATATGGTACAGATATTCAGGTACAGAAGCTAGATGGATTTATGGTAATTAATACTAATAATTCACAATTAATTTTTCCAACCACTTTACAAAATTGGGAAAATATGAAAAATCCACAAACTTTAAATATTAAATTAGAAGAAAACGAACCTGTTAAGGTTTAAATAATTCCGTTAGAAAAATCATCACTGTATGGATCTAATGGTATTCTTAATTTATTTCTAAATCCTAAAACCAAATCACTAGAATCTAAAGAAAACTTATTGTTTGTTTTCTGAACGCTTGCATTAACCATTTGTTGATAAAGAACCACTCCACCAATATTGGTTTCAACAACTCCAGCAAAACTAGAAGTTAAAGAATCGGCGGTATAAATAGCATTGCCGGAAGATGATTGGCTTACGTTCGTAACCAAATAAGTTCCATAAAATACCGCAGAGCCATTAGTTCCACTTACAGAAGAGTAGGGAACATAAAGAACATCACCGACCTTACCTTGATAACTGAATGTTAACGAAGATGGTCCCTGGGAAAAAGTTAAGGTAGTGCTGCTAGCAGTAATGCTAATAGTAGCATCAAAATACATTCTTTGACCCCAAACACACCCAACAGTTAACGAAGTAGAAGCCGATGACGAAACGTTTTCCCAACGCACTACGGGGGCCGTAGAAGTACCGCCTATAATTGGAATTAAATCTCCATTGGATACTTTTAACAAACCGCCTTTGGCAAATCCACCAGTTAATGTTGTTGACAAATTCAAAACACCTTGATTGGTTATGGTTGAAGAAATTGAATTAATTGTAGCTGTTGTTGAGGTAACATAAACATCGGTTTGAGAATTATTAAATCTAGAAAGACCAAACCAGGAAATGCCAGGAACAACGTCTCCAGAAACGTCCCCTCTCATAACGGACGCTGTGAGAGAGGTATTTGAAGTATTATAAGAGAATCCTACATCAGTGGCCAATTGTACATTTGAATAAGTTAATTTTCTATAAATTGACTGTGTATGAAGATAGGTTTGAGCTGAGCGGCTGCTAGCGTCTGTTCTGCCACCCGCCGCTAGGCCAGATTTTTGCGAACCACCATTTACATTTCCAAATATGGCTTTGCTTAAATTACCGCTCAATGACCAAGAGCTTCCGTTAAATAGTTCAGAAATGTTTGTAGAGGCGCTGGTTGTAAATCCGCCAGCTATCAAAGTTGAACTTTGAGCTCCCGTGCTACCCATGCTAGATCTAGCTGTACTTATTACTGACGATTTAGACCAGGCTGAACCGTTGAATAATTCTGTGGCATCAGCTTTAGAGCTAGTATTTCCTCCACACACTAACCCTGCATTTTGTGAACCACCTGATGCCATACTTTCTTTTGCCACCGATATGTTGATGCTATTGGTAGACCAAACGGAACCATTGAAAAATTCCGTGGTGCTAACTCTTGTTTGCCCGCTAGTACCTCCAGCAATTAATCCAGCATTAGGAGTGCCCATTCCGGCCATCAAACTTCTAGATGTGCTTAAATTACCACTGGTGGTCCAAGTAGAACCATCAAAAAGCTCTGTGGTGTTAGTCTCACCGCCCACAGTGTTACCACCTGTTATTAAACATGCATTTTGTGAGCCAAACCCAGCCAGAAGTGACCGAGCGGTATTTAAGCTAGAAGCGCTATACCATGCTGTACCATTGAACAATTCGTTTTTATTTGTAATAGTGCCCGTTGTTCCCCCGGCCATTACTGTTGAATTTTGTGCACCACCTCCAGCAGCCTCACTTCTGCCAGCATCTAGATTTCCACTAGCTGACCAGTTTCCAGCACCGTAAATACCTACCAAATCCCCTTCTTGCACATCTGAAGCAATTCTAACAGAGGTTGTAATGTCGGTAAAATAAGGTCTCCAAGTAGCCGGTTCACCTGAATTTAAAGATATCCATAATTGACCCGTATATTGATCTAAATAAATAGCTCCGGCATTTGCTGCATTTACTCTATTGGTAGGTGAGCCATTGCCACGATAAAGTATTCCGCGTACATTGTTAAATGTAGAGCCACTCTTAAAATCTTCATTTCTAATTAATGTTTGAGACATTTATTTTAACCTTTTTATTAAGCTACCAATGGTTAATGGTTTTTGTATGGTTAACAATCCATTATTATCAGTTTTGCCAATTACAATATCTTGCGGAGTTATAAAATCTGATGCTATCACGGTTGAAATAAAGGACAATGTACCTGTTCCTGGATTTTGAGATACGCCAGATGCGTTTGTTACTTCAATTGATGAAGGGCTAACCACTCTTGAAATTATAAAAGTTCCTGCATTTGCTGCTGAAACTGGATTTGCCCCACCAGAAGTAACTACAACCATCATTCCAGGAACAATTGTTAATAAATTTGTAGTAGTTGATAAATTGTAGGTCATTGTTGGTGCTGTGCCCAAAACACTACTAAAAGCTATTGAAGCTAAATTTGTATAATTGGTTATTGACGAATTTAAATTTCTATTTAAAGATAAATATTTATTAGCCGGATAGGTAATTGAGGTATTTGTACCTTGTAAAATTACTGAATTGGTTGTTGACAAAACCCCTATATTTTTGCAATCAGTAGAATTTTTAAATAAAAGTTTTCTATAAATTGTTTGATTGTGAAGTTCCGTTGTACCTACAACTTGCGATCCAGAAGCGGTCGTAGAACCGCCAGCAAACAACCCCGCACTTTGAGACCCGCCCCCACCACCGCCGCCCTTCTGTAAACTTAAATTACCGCTTAAAATCCACGTGGAACCGTTAAACAATTCACTGGTTTGTGTATTTGTTGCTCCGGTTCCAGTGTAACCTCCCGCCATTGTTGAAGAAGTTTGGGAACCAAACAATGTCGGATAATTTCTTATAATGTTTAAATTTGATGATCTTGTCCAAACAGATCCATTGAACAACTCTACTAATGGAGTTTGAGTTGCACCAGCGCTAGTAAAGCCCCCCGCCGTCATACCGCTGCCCTGGGCTCCCGCTTCTCCTGAAGCATATCTAGTTGAAGGTAAATTAGTCGAATTTGACCACACAGAACCATTGAACAATTCTGTAACATTGGTTATAGCACTGGTGAACCCACCTGCCGAAAATGCCGCACTTTGAGTACCTGCCCCGGCCAAGTCAGATAAAGCTATGTTCCTTGCGCCACCCGTTGACCAAATAGATCCATTAAACAATTCCGTGGTATTAAGTCCGGGTTGCGCACCTGTGGTGCCACCAAAGATCATCCCAGCATTCTGAGCTCCTGCGCTGCCTGGCACATTTTTTGCTAAACTAATAGTGCCACTGGTAGCCCATGTCGCACCATTAAATAATTCAGTAACATTGGTTGATGCTCCGCTTGATGTTTGTCCCCCCGCTATAAACGCGCTTGTTTGATTACCGCCCGAGCCCATGAGCCATTTGGATATACTTAAATTACCACTAGCGGTCCATGCACCAACTCCACAAATAGCAACTAAATCACCCACAGCAGGAGCAGTCCCATCAGTAGATGTAACCGCGGAGTTTATAGTCATATTTCTATATCTATTAATTAGATTTGTAGTAGTAACAGATGAAATTTGAACCCAATTAGATGCTCCAGAAGCCGTCTTTCTAAATAAACTGCCACTAGAGGTATTTATAAACAAAGATCCAACCGGAGAATCGGCACTTGGATTTACAGTATCTGATGCTAAAGCCGGGTCTAAACCGCTATCAAATTTTAACTTAGAAATATCTAATTCGGCATTTTCTATATCGTCAAATGTTAATTTTGCCGCCATATTACCACCTACCAATACGATCAAAAGAATAAATATTGCCAGCAAATACCTGAATTTGAGTTCTAGAAATCGCCCTTCCGATTAATAAATCATCCGCTTCAACAGAGGCTTTGACTAACACAGAAGATGGGTTGTTTGTAGTAGAAGCATTCGGATAAAATCTTGGTAGCACTAACCACTTATCAACCCATTGTGTAGCCGTTGTAATAGCTGAATTGGAAGAGGTTACGTTAATATTATTAATAAAACCTTGAAATTTAACTGACAAAGTTGTTGAGGTAACATCAAATGCAATTCCTATGTTATTTGACATTTTATAATTTTCAATATTGGTGATTTTTCTATATAAAGTTTGATTGTGCAATTCTGTTACAGTCAAGTGAGGAACTACGGCGGCGGTGCAACCGCCAGCTACCAGCCCAGCGTTGGGGCCGCCAGCGCTGCCCACAAACGTTCTTTTTGTAGTAATATCGCTGCCGGCAAACCAAGTAGAGCCATTAAATAGTTCAGATGAGAATGCAACGGCAGTTGAGCTTCCGGTGGAACCGCTTGCAATCATGGCTGCATTTTGACTGCCCATTGAGCCTGCACCATATCTAGCCGTTATTAAATTGCCATTTTTACTCCAAGTAGAACCATTGAACAATTCTGTTAGATTGCTCACGGTTGTGTCCACGCCGGTTCGGCCCGATGCTATCATGGCCGAATTTTGCGATCCAAATGCTGATAAAAGCATTCTTTCTAAACTCATAGCACCACTTACAGACCAGGAAGAAGAATTAAACAATTCAGTAGATTTGCTTCTTCCAGAAGTTGTATTTCCACCAACTATAAGCCCGGCATTATGTGATCCAGCGCTCCCGGCAGCATAAACACCGGTATTTAAATTTGCAGATGCGTTAGACCAAGCTGCACCGTTAAATATTTCGGTTGTTGTCACTGGTTCTAGAGAATTATCAGTGGAGCCACCGGCTATGAGAGCTGAGTTTTGCGAACCAGTGCCATTAACCCAAATTCTAGTAAAAACTGTACTTGAACCTAATGACCAAATAGAACCATTAAATAATTCAGTGGTGCTAATTGAATTTCCAGAATCGTTCATGCCGTCAATTATTAATCCAGAGCTTTGAGAACCGATTCCTAAAACTCTGGCTTTGGCAGAATTCAGATTGCCCGCAGTTGACCAGCTTCCAGCACCGTAGATACCTACCAAGTCTCCAATTGATATTGAAGCGTTTGCAGAGGTTGTTGGTGAGGCAATGCCACCGGCAACCGTGGTTACAGGAATAACTGTTGTAAAAGATTGATTATAAGCGGTCCAATCTTGTTCATCAGACCATCCGTTAGGAGAATTTGTGGTATCCCATTCTTTTATGGCAATTGGGTCGGTTGAAGCCATGCCGCCAACAGTCCCGATTGCATAACTTGTTTTAGTTAAATTGCTTTGAGCATAAGTTACGGTTCCAGTAATGGCAAAATTATTACCTTTGGTTAAACTGATTGAACCAGGATATATATCAGCTTGCCTAATTTTTGACATTTAACGACTCCACAAATACAGCAAACTGCCAACAGTCAAGGAAGATGTTGCAACTTCAAATGTTTGATCATTTAATCTTCTATAATCTATAACCGAAATAGCTCCAGATGTGACTCCGTATGTGTTATTAATTGGAAATTGCTGAACACCATCTATGCTCATTAATAATGAATTATCTGAAAAGCCAGTGTCCACAAATGTAGTGTAAATAGTTCTGGTATTAGAAACAGTTTCTCTAAAATATCTTTGTGAGCCAATTAAATTATCATTAACCCCAGTATAAAAGCAACTAACCTTATCGGTTGTAGTTAAGCTAAAGGCGAAACCTATTGAAGCCGCGGATGCCGTATAATCAACATTTGCGCCGCGCTGTAAGCCATTTAAAAATACGGCAACAGTTGAAGTGTTAGACATTAATGTATCTAAGGCTACAACTGATGTAATTGAGGTTAAGACTTTGCTGGCCTGAACATAGGAATACGGAACAGTGCCACCCCTGGCATACATACAAACAATTTCATCTCCAGTAAGGGGAGCGTTAGAAAAAGTTAGTTGTTGATTTGCAAAATTATAATCATGAGTAACCGATGTGCCCTGGGTTTGATAAAGACCATTTTTGAATACGACTACGGCCGTAACGGCTACTGGTGAGTTTGCAATGGTAAATGAAACGTTGGCACTATTAATTGTTCCGGATGGAATTTCTTGGGTCCATTTGTGAAGCGTATTAAGGCCAAAGGTGCCAAAAGAAGCGGGATTAAAGCCGCTACTACTATCAGTATTGTCACCAATTAGATACGAAAGACCATCAACACCAACATAAACATTATTATCAGCTAATTTCCTAGCAATAACCAAAGTGTTTTCGGCCAATGGTAAATTGGCCATCGATGTTACAGAAACTGCTAACGACGTGCTGACATTTCTATCTATGGTAACATATCCGCAAACATAACTTCCCGCTAAATTGGCGTTACCAGCTGGTATCCAATTAACTGTACCAGAGCCAGGACCATTTACGCTAATTGTAGCGCTAGCATTCCACGTTACCAAACCGGCAACGTTACTAACCGTTCCGCCACCCATTAAAGTGATATTCTTATCCTGAGCTTTATTGGCCATTGCCGTTGAAAGCTTAGAAACTCGGTCAGTTAAATTATCAGTAGAAGTTCCGCTATAATTTACTTGTGTAGGTGAGGTAATGGCCCCGCTAACTGTAGCTGAATATGGCGGAACGGTTAAAGATTCATTGGTAGAGCCAGAGGTCATAGCCCCGATGAATTGTAACACATTTTCAGAGGTGTTGTCTGAAATTTGACGGCTTTCGCCTTTTTGTAATTCGCCCCAATCTCTTAAGTAAATTACGGACCGACTTACCAAATCATTTCTAGAAGCGATCCAACGTAAATTACCTAAAGAAGTTTGCCCAAGAACATTTTCTGGACTAGTTACAATTAAATTGGATGTTGGATAATATGTTTTATTATATTGTAATGTTTGTGTGCCAATTGAGCCATTGTAAGCACTGGTTAAAACAGCATATTTAGCATTTGAACTACTTGTAACAGCGCCTATGGTGTCATAAAATTCAGATAATTGTGTATAATATCTCGATGAATCAGAAAATACCTTTACGAAGTCGCCCCGATCTGTGGTTGAACTATTTGCAGTTAAGACTGTAAAATCGCCAACATTACCAGCAATAATGCGTCTAGTAACGCTTGAAGCGGCGGTTTGAACGCCAGCCGGTACCGTGGCTAAACTTGGAGCAAAAACTACATTGGCCGATAATAGTGCATATCTAGTTAAACTAACGGCTAAAACACTACCATTAGACATGGTAATGCCGGTAGCATTTGATTGAATTTTATAATATGCCGAAGAGAAAACATTTCTTATAAAAAGGTCATTTGACCATTGCAAAAGACCCGTAGTTGCATTATTATGAGTTATTACACCTTCGCCGGTCAAATAACTAAAATTGGCATCTTCGGCTACGGAAAATACACTTAATCCACCCGAAGAACCGCCACTACCTGTTCCGGGTTCAAACCAAAAAGCTGTGCCCTTGACTTCCTTGATGCTGGTCTCTACTGCTTCAATCCAAGAGCGTAAACTATCTATTTGCTTATCAGCACCCGTGAACGGATCTACCGAAGCAGAAGAGGTTGTAGCACCAGGTTCAGTACGGCCAGCTGACCAGGGGTAATTGTAATTTGGATTTGGTGAAGCACCACCAGTACCTAAGCGAAAGAATAAATCCCTAGAATCTGTAATACTGGTAGCTATATTACTACTATCAGTAACCACAACAGCTATTGGCAACAAATTACCAAAACCAGTTTGATTAATTACAATTCTATAATCTAAAATAGTTGATGCGGGCAAAACTCTACTAAACTCTGCTTCTGCATCAGCATCCCAAAAATACGTTTGTTCTGTAGATTCTTCGTCTACAACCCTGACCAATTCAATGCCAACATAATTGGTTGAACTAGACGCAAACCCACCAATAACTTTTGCATTAGTCGAATTAAGAACTTCACCAGTAGACCCGTCATCTACATGTAAAATGGTCCCGCTTTCACTGGCTAATGTGTGCAAAATAGTGGCGTTTAAGCTGTCTAAGGTTAAATTGCTAGCTATTGCAGAAAATGAACTACTATCAATATTAATACTAAAACCACTTAGAATATATCCACGGGTGGTTCCGGTACAAAAATTGCGCAAAACAGTGTCGAAATCAAAGGCTACAGCTGATTCTACTGAACGCCAAGTTGACGTTGTTAAGCGAGCCTGGCTATAAAGTCTTTTTTGCGCCCGTACCGCCACTTATTTAACCACCTTTAATTTATAGATTATTTTCATTAGATGCCTGTAAATGCTAATTGAATATAAAAAGATTAAGTTTAAGGTAATTGTTGAGGAACGCCGTCGTAAGGAAATACACCCTCTGGGCTCGAGCTTAAGGCTACAAATCCGGTTCCGGCCATGTTCACCACCATCATTCCCTTGGCCGCAACACTATTTTGTACAGAATCTAGGGTACATGCTTTTATATTTAATAATAAATTGCCACTATTTCTTTCCAGAATGGCCAACGTAAAATATGGGGCAGAAGTGTTGGTACCGGGATATAGGGCCAAACCACTGTCTTCTAAAGATGTTTGTAACAGTCTTGTTCCACTTAAATTAAAAGTACACCTATATGGCCCAGGGGCAATTTCAGCAGGAACAATGCTATCAATAGTGTAAATAGGTCTGTTTCCATAATCGATGGACCAGCTCGCCTCAGTACAAAAACCCACCACAGAGCCGTTTAGAATGACCTTAACGTTTGCTGCAACTACTGTTCTGGCCGTTTCTCCGGCAAATGAATTAGATGCCATCTTTTATCCTTTATGGACCAAAAATCCATAAAATGTCGGAATTTGTCTTTCCTTGATTGCCAAAGCCTGTATCAGAGGGATATTTTACCTCTACAGAAAAGCCCAAACCAGCTCCTTTAATTCTATTAATTACGCTAACACAACTATTCCTGGCTGTGCCCAAATCAGTTAAAAAGCTACCCTTATCAGAATCATCTCCTGGGGGTACATATTTGCTTTTATTTTTTATAAAAATAACATCTGAGCCAACAGGATGTGAATGAACAAATTGATAACTAGCATCTAAAAGTATATCTTTACCGTTTAAAACAGCTCTGTAAGGCACCAAAACTTCTTCGTTATTATATCCTATATCAAAATATAGATAACCACCAGTGGTCACAAAGCCATTTGTGCTTTGAACGGTTAGTATATTATAATTGCCCGCTTGCATGATGGCAGTTTCTGTAGTTGAAGAAACATTGGTTAAAATATAATCATTTAAATTAACCAAATAATTAGTTTTAAATAAATTATCTAAATTTCTTACCGAAGCGGTTAAGGTTACAGTTACCCTACTTTGTTCGCCAAATAATGTTTCTCCGGCAGTAAAGGTTCCTTGAACATTACCCAAAATTGAGGACAGTGAAGAAGTTTGAGATGATAAAATCCCGCTTGCCGTAGAAGTAAGACCAATTATCGTTTCACCCGATGTAAAAGTTCCACTGGAATGGGTTAAAGTATAATAAACTTCAGAAATATATGCCCCGCCTTCCGTTGGAGTTCTTTCGATTACAGATGTGGTCGCTGGTATAAAAACTATAGTTTCGTTAGGCTCGCCTTCAATAACTGCTGCATATTGTTCTTGGCTGAAAACCGTTCTTTTCGTGGGCGTAAAAAATGTTATATTATTAACATTTGATATAGTAAGCGTTTGCGTAACGCTATTTTGATTTAATATTTCAAAATAAGAAAAGCTAACCGATCCATTAACAACATTAGTTATTGTAAAGCTGCCTTTATTACTATCATTAAATTGAGAACCTGACACCACAACATAATCATCTTTAGAAAGAGCTACGAACCCAGGATCTTGTCCAGCAATCCAGGTAAATCTAGTAGTTATGCCATTTAAATTGGTAACTCCGCTGGTATAATTTTGAATTCTTAATTGAGTCGTAGTACTTTCTGTGGTATTAATAAACGTATTAAATTTTAAATATAAATTGGCCGTACCACCTACAATTCTAACTGAGCCGGCGGTACCTAACGTATTTGTAAATAATCTAACCTTTTCATTTTGACCAGATGCGTCAAAATAAGCTAATGCGAAAGCACTCGCACCTATTGTACTTAATTTCTGAGAAATAACGCTGGACAACTCAATGGCTGTAATATTGCTAATTGAATCAAAGTCAGATGTTTCAAAAACAATGTTATAAACGTGTTTTTCGTCAATTATAATTGATAAATCCGTACCATTAACCAAAGAATAATTTTCAGAAAGCTCTGTTTCAGCAAATGCCCTAGTAAGAGATGTATCAAAATAGATATCTAAAACATTTAAAATTGCATTTCTTGAAAGTTCAAAATTAGTAGTTTCTGTAACTATTCTTCTATAGGCGCTATCAGAAATGCCGATTCCAAATGGTCTGGCAATACCGCAATTACTACCGTGTATGTCAAGAAATTGTCCTTCGGCAGTTTTAGCAAATAATGATTTGAATAATTCTTGAGCATTATTATCTAAAAAATCATCACCCGCAGCAATACCCTGAAGCCAAGAATTTATATTTGGCCCACTTATTGCTGGATTCAGTAATGTTCTTAGATAATCGTATTTTGCCATATTAATTGCCCAACAAACTTACAGCTATATCTTCTTGGCTAACGATAAGGGCTTTTTCTGAATATCCGACAGATATAACATCATTTGAAGAATTATATGTTGGGAAAATAATGCTGGCCGCTAAAACGCCATTCACACTGGTAACTGCGGTAATAATGTCACTTAATGGAATGCTTTGACCGATTAAAGAAGAATTAACCACAGAGGCAATGGAGGATTTTACAGTATTCTCAATGTCCTGGAATTTAATTCCAGTTTTTAACCTTACACCAACTGAAATTTTAATTCTCTTAGGCAGAGGAGGTCGCAGATCAATGTAGGCTGATGTAGCCTTTATACCTGGATAAAGCGTGGAATTTTCTGGGTCACCATAAACGACCTTGGTAGCTTCAGCGATTAATCCATTGTAATATGAATACCCATCTATACCGAAATTAGTATCCGTATCAAATTCTAATTTATTCAAAGCATCAAACACGAATTCAAAAGAATCGCTTATTTTGCCACTCAATTGAGCAATATAATCACCGATAACGATATCTTCATAAATTGAATTAAGGGCGCTCGGGGCAGCTATCGCTACAACCGGTCTATAAAAATTACTGGTATCAGCATTGTAAAAATTAATATATGTAAATAAATTACCAGCTAAAGATGTTAATGAAACGGCACTACTAAAATTACTATCTATGGTTAAAGTTTGAGTGCCAGATACATTTGACACAGTATATGAACCATCATTTGCAGAACCGAGAACATTTCCAGATAATACCAATGAATCCCCTGGCAAGATTGAATCAGAGCTGTAGAATGATAAATTTGAATTGGCCGATAAGGTAGTTCTTTCTTCAATAGCGCTTGAATTTTCAACCCAAAACCCAGTAGAAACGGCCCTTACAACTCTATAAGTTCCAGCGTTTTCCGCATTAAACACCGTACCTGGGGCAATAACCACAAAATCACCCTGAAGAACATTGGTAAATACAGGGGCGGTTCCTACACCAGTATAAACAAAAAATGCGAAATTGCCGTGTTTTTCTACTTGTATTTTTGTAGTATTATCGCCAGAATGAGTTCTGGCAGTATAAAAAGAACCGCCAGTGATGCTCAAAGTACTCGGCAATGAAATACTGGCTAAAGAAGAAGAACTTAATCCAACATTTTTTGACAAAGGTAGCGTAGAAGATAATTTTATCCAAGCACCAGAATAAAGCCCTGCCGAGGCCCCCGCCGTTGTTCTAATCAATTCGTAAGCTACAGGACTACCCACCGGAAGGGCTGTTCCTACGATTGTACCTCCAGCCGAATTAGCGGCTCCACCGTCAATTTTAACGGCTCCAGCAGTACCCACTATTGAAGAGGCAATTTGTATTTTTCCACCTTGATCAGAAGCTTTTATTTCTCCTAAATTGGCTATGCCAGAAACTGCCGGTGAACCAAAAAATGCAACCACTTGTTTAGCTGTATGAGGAATTAACTTAAATTGTTCGCCAACCAAAGTATAAAGGCCATTGGTTAGGCTAAAATTCGCTTCCGTGGTAAATTGTGGTGAAGCGGTCAATGTGGCATTATTAACCCAATTTTCTCCATCAGATAATTGAACATAATTTTGCGTTGCACCAGTAAAATCTCTAATAATTCTATTTACCAGGCCAGAACCAGATTCACCTACACCTAAGCTAGCTGTTACATAATTATTAACATTTTGATTCATCCATGAAATCAAATTGTTTGCAGTAGCCGTAGCAGAAATTGGATAAAATTTCAAATTAGATGTTGCACCTAAAGTTTTGGCAACGCTTTCAGAAGTTGCACTTGCATTATAATTTGTTACGGTAAATGTCGTTTGAGAAACGTTAGTGACCCTAAAGATTCCTTGATTACCGGCTGTAAAATTGGTATTTGGACCAATGTAGGCTATATCACCGGCAATTACCCCATCACTTACAAAAGTGGGCGTTGTACCAGAGTTCCAGAAATAAGTTGCATTAGGCGCCGAATATGATATAGTAAAAGAAGTTGTTCCATCATATGTTGCGGCTCTTTGACTATCAGATGATAGTAAAACAGTTAAATCAACGCCACCAGCAGTATTTCCAGAATTTAAAGTATATGAAAAGCTAGTATTTGGACCATAAGGATATCCCAAAAAGAATCTATATTGATTTCCATCCGGACCGTATTTAGCAGATCTTACAATAAATCCGTTATTACTCCCATCGGCATCAACAATTGCTCTAGCCCTGGACCACAATTTATAATTTGAAAAGTCGAAAGCACCACCAAAAGAGGTTGTTAAGCCAATGTTACCCCCATCCACATCAGTGGCCGAAAATGAATTGGCCGTAGGACTTGGACTAGAGTTTACAGAAATAGTTCTGAAGGCATTTAATTTAATAGATTTTTCAACGGGAGAATTATCAAAAACAAGAAACAAGGAATCCGTGCCGGAAAAATCAAAGGCATTAGCAATATAAGCTCTATCACCAACAAGCCTATCTTTTATAGTTGGTTTAGCAACCAATGTAACCGTAGTTGAACCAGATACGAGATGTCTAATCCCTGTCCAATTATAAATATTATTTCCAAATCTATTGGTAGATGAAGTATTAAAGGTTTTAACAAATCCAGCCATTTTATCTGGCGAAATGGTTACAGAAGTGGTGCTATTGAATAAATAAGTAGTAGTTGATGTATCATTTACTGATACAATCAAAGGCGTTGTAAATAAAGGCGTGCCTATTTCTTTGTTGGCGCTTTCAACGAAGCCTATGTGACTTGTTGTAGAAAAATCATCATCACCTATTGTGAAATCAAATGTTTGTCCATTTAAATCTGCTGTTAAAAAGTAAATTTGACCAACATCTTCATTAAATGTGTTAGTAGTTAATCTGATTCTATCAGTATCGGCAACTTTTGACTCTATTCCAACTAATTTATTAGAATTAATTGTTTCGGTCCATTGAATTAAAGATTGATTGATAGGGCCTGTTCTAAAGTCTTGTACAATGCCATTGCTTCTTACAACTTTGAAGCTATCGTTATTAACCAAAGTGTAAGTTCCGCCGTTACCGTTAGCCTTTTCTACATCAATATAAGTGCTAGCATCGGTATTACTAATTCTAAAATAACCTCTATTATCAGCATGAGTTATAGCTGTATCCCAAATAATAGCCCAGTCACCGATGCTAGCATTAACGAAAGTGTTGGCCGCAGATGTGTATCTCCAAATGTTTGTGCCAACATTTGTAACAGTAATGTTTGCACCAGAAATAGCAGAAGTGCTGATTATTTCAACTTCAGAATCATTTAATGTAAATAAATTAGCCGTCGCAGCGACGTTGACTATGCCAGAAGTCAAAGCATCTGTTTGAACATAGGCTCTAGTATCTGATGTACCAGCTTGAAATGTATCACCAGTTTCAGCAGCATCGGTAAGAATAACTTGGCCCGTACCTCTAATTAAACTATAATCAGAAGATTGACCTTGGCTCAATTCTACAGAAAACACCCCGCCGACAGTTACTAACGTTCCGCCAACAATCTCAATGCTAGCTAAATCACTTGCACCTTTATTAGATTTAATTTGTAGTATATTACCAGATACAACGCCTGTAGCCCCTGGAATCGTACTATTTACGGCATTTGCCCAAGCTTCTAGGGTGGCGCTTTGAGGGCTATACGGAGATAAATTACTTGAATCAAAAGTGTATGTAGCATCGGGCGTGCCATCAACAGATAAAATTAACGTGTAGCTAGAAGAAGATAGCCCCCAAGGATAAGCGATACTTTCAACCAACGCTTCTGAACCATCTTTGATTAATTCATCGTCATTTTTATAAAGTTTTAAGGTATACTGTCTTCCTGTTTGGAAATTGAATATTTCATTGGCATCGGTTCCGGAAATTGGAACGGCTATTTCCATATCCTCATTTGTATCAGCTTTTGCGCTTAAAACTATTTTAGTGGCGCCTTCGGCTGTTCTAGCTGTAAATAACAAATCTGAATTAGCATTGATACTGGCTACAATTTCATAGGCTGTAGCGCTGGTAATATCAAAAAAATCAGCAGAGGAGAATGAATGTTCAGATAACACGCCTCCCACTTGTAAAGCTAATTTTGAACCATCCGTCAATAAAAATGGTTGACTTGATAAAGAGGTGATTTGAGCTTTAACTAAGGCCGGATTGACCAATTGTAGGAATTTTTGTCCACCAACAGCGTTATCTAGAATAATTTCTTCGCCAACACCTGTATAAATTGGCTCGTATGCCGTACCATCATCTACATATAAGATAGTAGGATCATTACCTGTAGCTTCGGCAATTGAGGCAGAAATTATTCTTTTTTGTTCGTCGGCAGCAACTAGGTTTATAACACCGTTTAAAATAGATTGATTTGTACCATTAGTATTGGTTGAATTTTTCTTTTTAATTCGGTCTCTTAAATCTATATCACCTTCTTCATCACGCGCGTTGGTAAAAGGAAATTCGTTGCTAACCGATAGATTTGGAAAAGGAGGTGATGGAAAATCAGTAATTGCATTTGATGGAACGTTGCCAGTAGTGCCTAGCGATTCACAAATGCAAGATACGCCCGTAACAGTATCTTCACCGTCTAGCAAAATGGCTGAATCTAAAATAGAAAATGAAACTGGGGCGTCGACGCCAATTACACCAGTGTTAACCAAAGTTCCAGAGGGGATCGTTCTGTTACCGCCTTGAGCCAATATTACCGATTCACCTGTATTATGGAATTTATTGGTTGAAGCGTTTAAGGTTATTTTATAATAATTTCCTACAGCAACAATTGCTGTATAAGGAATTGGTCCTTCAATATTAACCGTTCCGCGTCCAATATATAATGAACCGGTACTTGGCCAAGTTGAAGCGTCATTTACATAAATAATTGACGAATTGGCAATAGGAGCTGGTAAACCTTGATAAATGGTAGTATTTAATTTTGTAAAGCTATTGTCAGTAATGGTAATTGGACCAGAGGATTTTGATGCAGGTAATCTTGATAAACCTCTTTGAGCAGCCAAAAGGTCTAAAATAGCTCCTTCTGCCCTATCGATATCAATTGAATCAAGAGCTGCTAAAATGTCATTTGCAACACCAAAATCGCTTTCGGCTGCACTTTCAAGAATTGAAAGAAGCACTGAGCCACTTTCCAAGTCCGATAGACCCGCTTCGGATTGGACGCGACGAATCATTAAACCCAAGATCTGTTCATACGAACGTAATTCTAATGCCATTTTTTCACTTGTAAATTAAAGGTGGGATTTATCATAGATTAAGTTTAAGTGCTAATACGGAAAGAAAAGGGCAAAACGCTGTTGTTTGCATTCACAGTAACGCCTCCGCTTAAACGTAAAATAGGTCCTTGCAAATCTACAGAAATAAATTGAACTTCGCCAAATCTAGCATCGGAAATAATGGTAGAAATTGCTTGATCTTTGACTTCATTTGCCGTAATATCGGTAACGGCGGTTCCGGGTTGTAAACCAGAACCGTATGAAGGATGTCTCAATAAAGACCCCTTTTCAGTAATAAACTTTAATCGCAAAGCTTGCTGTAAATTGGCCATGCCACCAACAAGAACTACTTTGCCAGTTTTACTTAAAACAACATCATTATCGGAGCCAAGAGCGATATCCACGCCTGTAAAATTGGATAATTGATCTATATCTTGAAAGTAATATGGCAATGGTCTCAATCTTGATGGAATATTATTTGGAGCATCATTTGAAGGAATGAATATGGTATTATTAGAATTTACAGTGCCTTTGGCAAAATATTGAATTTTTGCCTCATCCCCCAATTCCAATATGGACAAATTGTCATCACCATCTACCGTTATCAAATAATTATTATTATTCAATCTTTTAACATTTACAATAGTTCTAGAAAATGGTACCACAACTTCACTGCTTAAAATGATTTTTTGACCGATATATAACGCAGACCCGTCTTCAATAGAAATATTGTTACCATTGCCATTACTTAATAGACTTTGATAAACACCATCTTCATCAATAAAAGGTGGGGCCAAGCCGTTTAATAAAGCTATTTCAATAGCTCTTCCAGAATCATCCAGATAGTACCGAGCTATTTCTTCTAAAGTTTTGCCATATAATACAGGAACGGCAATTTTACCAGCAGATTCACGAACATTTAATCCAGCAGATGAAGCTAGGCTGCCAATAAAATTAAATGACTCATTAATGGAATTGTCTCCGGCCACTTCAAAAGCTGTAAACTCATCTAAAATTCTAACTAAATCTCGTATAGCTTTTAATAAATCCATCTCTTTTCGGGACGGTCTTCTAGTTACAGAAGGGTAATTAACGCTATAATAACGTAACGTGGTATCGGTAGTTGTGTCGCCCAAACCAAATGAAACGGCACAATCTCTAGAAAACTGCTCTGCAAAAGATTTCATTTTAACAAAGTCTTGTCTATTGTAGTTTCTAACCCTGGCGATTTCATCTGCAATCTTATTTTGTAAATTGGATGGTATATTAAGTAAATCTAAAGGAATTGCATCCAATAAAGGTCCGCCAAAATTAGAATCACTTAAGATTTTATCTAATAAAGGCGTAGAAGAAACGGGCTTGTTTACTGAACCGGCTGCCGGACCTGGTCTATCAGCAGCAACATTTGTACCAGTAGAGCCTGATTGGTCATTTGTGCTTAATAAAGCGGATGTAGTTTGATTGCCTTGAGTATCTGGGCTCCCTTGGTTTGTTTCACCCAAAAGGGTATTTATAAAGTTTTTAGGAAACTGATTAAAACTTTTTTCAACAGATTTCCAAGCTCCTTCTACATCAGCTACAGCTGATAAGATCGGTCCTTTTGCCGCCAAAACTAAGTCACCCGGTAAATCAACTATAGTTTTGGCAATACCGGCCAAGTCTTTACCAATTAGAATCAATTCTCTAACAACATTAACCAATCTAGCAAAGTCTGCCCTAATGGCATTGCCTATATTAGCCACTTGTTGTAATATCTTTCTAACTCCTTGTAATGCTTGAATAATGCCTTGTATTTTACCTATATTCTCAAAAATTCCTTGGGATAAAGATTTGTCCAAAGAATCTTTAGCTCCACCGCTAATTTTAATTCTTTTCCAAGCTTCTAATTGCATTGTGTAACGATATTCTAATGGACTATCGGCACTGCGCTGCATTGTAAATCTTTTTGGAGTAATTAAATACGTAGTGTTATCTTTAGCAATATCCAGAGCTAATCGTAAATCGCGATTTTCTGGTCTTTTAGAAATATCAGCCCAAAGGTCTAAAAAATCCTTTAATTTGTGAAATTGAGCATAACCAGTGTTTTCCAACTCGGGTGTGTTGGTTGCACCAACACCACCAACCGCTTGAAGTTGACTTCTAACGTTTTGAACTTGTCTACCAACAGCTTGAGCTGAACGAAGTGTATTACCGGCTAATTCTCCTAAAATTCCAGAAGAATACGATTCTGCGCCCAATTGTCTAAATGGCAATACTCCGGTAGTACCGGCAATCGTTATCATTCGCAAAGGAGCGCCATTATTTTCAATTAAAATGCCATCACTCAAAACGGTTGTTTGATTGGCAAAAATTGTATCAATACTCAAATTTTGAGGAGCTATTGGTAAAACGAAGATTGGTTGAGTTAATTGACCAGAAATTAATCCGTTTCCTAAAATGGAATATTCTGTATTATCAGAAGGAGAACCGGTATTTAAAGGATTTTTAACCTTGCTTTCGGAGGCTTTAAGAATCATAAGCCTATAAGGCAATAATTTATTCCAATTATCTGATTTAAAAAGAAAATTTTGTGAAATCGGAAAAAATTCACTTTCTGCAATCTTTTGATTAATTGCATCTTTTATTACATTATAAATTTCTGTGCCTGATGCATTTTTATTTGCACCAAACGAAATTACTTTATTTTGTAATAATGCCATAATATAAGGTTAAGGTTTTAGACTATGGGAAAAGCAGTTGGTGGAGGCAAAGCAATAATAGCCTGACCTCCCTGAGAAACGCCATATATAGCAGCAGCTATGGTATTAGCAGCAGCCGTTAAATCTAAGTTGCCTTGAGTATTAGCTAAGAAAATTGGTGGCAATAAAGCACTTAATGTAGAAATTGAAGGTGGTGGTGTAAGTACCGTAGCAGTGGGGAAAAGCGTAGAAGCTAAAGGAACCATTGCCGCCCAAAAAGCATTGACAGCATCGGCTATTTTTTGAGCTCCTTGGCCAGAATTGGACAATCCAGTTGCGGCCGCTATAAAGGCTGCTTTTGGAAGTGATTGAAGGCTCAATGGAACAATTGGGACCGGACCGGCCTGAGCCGTGCTCATAAAATCTACATAAGCACTAGCTAATTTTTCAACGGCAACAGATTCCTGATCAGTTGGAGTCATATTGGCCAGACCGGCAGCTAATGTGGCTTGAATTAAGGGCATAATTATTTAGGCAATTTAGATGATTTGCTAATTATAGCATCATCCCAACTAGGCGCTGGCCCGCTACCGGCTAGTATGGTGCCCGACGGCCCAACGCCCGTTGGAACTTTTGCAGTCTCTATGTAATTTTTTAATTGGTTATATAACTGTTGCAAAGGCTCTGCTACGGCAACACTTTTTGCACCATCGCCTAAAGTCATTTTAGCATCACCATCTTTATCTTTTAGTTCTAAGGTTTTACCATCCTTTATTTTAATTTCTATAGAGCCATCTTTTTTAATAGTAATTAAATTATCAGCATCGTTTACCTTTTCTTTACTTGTGGTAGAAAGCTTAATTTCTCCATCATTATTTATTTGAATAAAACTATAAGCTTGTTCTTCTTTCCCTTTATCAGTATCTAATGAACCATCGCTTTTAGTTGGACCAAATCTTTGTAAAAGCAATTCACCATTTTTATCTATATTTACATCAATTCCATTAAATGTAAACTGCAAATAATGTCCATAATCCTCTTTCGGAACTTTTCTATCAGAATCCTTTGGAATATCTATAAAAGGAACGCCACCTAAAATAATGGGCGTTGAAGCACTTCCATTTATCATTGCTACCAATACATAAGTGCCTAAAAGTTCAGAACTTTTTACTTCACCTTTAGTGATTCCAAATACATCTTTTTCATTTTTTCTTAGAGTATACGTTAAATAATCGGCCAATCCTCCAAAACTATCTAATAATTGACAATTATATAGAACAAATTGATTAAACCCATCTGTCTTTTCAGTAATTAAAATATTATAAGTAATAGTCTTAAATCCATTATTGTTATCAGGGTATACGATATCTATTACTTGGCCAATTTTTAAGCTAAAGTTATTGTTTACAAAATTGTCAAAATTGTCATTTGATGACAAGCTCATCCACGAAGGAATAACGAATCCATTATTCATTGTTTTTCTTCCTTAAATTTAATGAACTTTGATTTTTAATTGTTTCTTTTATATAGCCGCCTCTAATATCAGCAAACGATTTGCCCTTTTCAAATTCTTCAAAAATTTCTTTGTCATGGAAATTGTCCAATTCACCATTTTTATGTATACCGTATGAAAAATCAATTGAAGTACTAAAGGTAATCAACCCACTTCCTGATACTTGGTAATTATGAGTTATATTTTCTATATGTCCAACAATTTCTCCAAATTGAACATTGTCACCAACACAAATAGGTTCTTGAATCCCGTAAGTTTGAATATTGCCAGAGTACTTTAGATGTTGATTTTCTAAGAAATCTACCAACAAAGCATTATAAGCGTTTAGAACAGCATCCTCTTGTTCGCCCAAAGAGCCACCGGATTGTTCGCGCTCTTCTGATGTGGTAAAAGCATCATCGGCAATAACAGCCTGGTATGCCTTTTGGCCATTTCTTCTGATATCCCCCGCATCTGCTGCCCATCCGCCATACATTACATTAAATGTAGCTATTGCAGCTGCATTGGAACTCGAGATTACTGGTTGCAAAGTAACCAATACGGTATTTAAACGCATTACGTCACTTTTGCTGATGTCATAAGACATTACAATATTTTGATCTATTTCAAATCTAGGTAAATCTAAAAATTTAGTAGTTTTTAATTTATCATTATTAATTTTAGAAAATGGTATTTGTCTACAGACTAATGTTGGAACAATATCCCCATCACCTTCTGGTTTTGGTCTTAATGTTCCATAAATTTCATTAATAATTGGATTCGAGTGTTCTTGTAAAATGCCTATAATTGTTGCATTCATGTTTGGGGACAGGCCAATAAGTCTTTTACCCCTCAATCTATAAGCTTCATTTGAATTAACGAAAATAGAACCTTCATCGCTGGTGCTAGCAGCAACAACATCAGGACCTAGTTTACCAGAATTACCTGAGGAATACTGTTGAATGCCAACTATTAAAGATATCACATCTGCAAAGGTAAATAAACTATTTTTGTCTGTTTTTTCTTTTTGGCCCAATACTTTAGCCACTTCAGATGGGATATTGAAAGCATTTTTTACAGTGGAATTATAACTTCTAGATAATCCCTGATCTTCATCTACCTGCCCTGGCCCTAATCCTAATAAAACTTTATGAAAAAAAATAAATTGTTCTTGAACGCTTAAATTGTTTTTAATAATATCTAAATATTCAGCACCAATTTTTTTCATAAAATCATTGGTAAACATGATTTTGTCTTTATCGGTTTGATCTGCCGTTGTTAAAAAAGGAGAATAAACCACTTGAGATTGATATGGCATAAATCCAACGGCATTTAGATTATACCTGATGATTTTGGTACCGTTGCCAGAAACTCTGTAATTTTCTTGTATAGTTTGAACTTGGCCAAAAAATTTCAGACCGCTATTAAAATCATTAGCCGGTTTATTTTTTTGCAAATTAGCTATAACGCGATTATAATCTTCATCAGAATTTATAATCCAAGCCATTACATAATCAGATGGACCACACAAAGCTAAATAATTATAACTGTGCGGAGCTAGTACTGAACTTAACGTGTGAGCCAATCCTTGCTTGGATGTGTTCACATTTAATGACAATATATCATTGGTTAAAATCACAGGTTCTGAGGTACGTAACGTTAAAAAATTAGTTAAATCAGGTTTAACAGAATTTATAAATTTATAATTGATTAATTTAACTTTTTTATTTGTATATGGAAATATGGCTATAATAGCTCTAGCCGAATGTTGCTCTGAATCAGAAGAATTAAATCCTATTTTTATATTCTGATAGGCGCCCATTATTTAGAACTTGCTCCAATCTATTGTAATGGTGTCATCTTTTTTAGATGTCTTAGATGCAGGCTTTGAAGGCGTTGCCCCTCTTGCTCCTTGCGTTGGAGTTATTTGTTTAATTTGCTGATTAAAATCGGCGTAAGCCCCGGTTGTTTTCTTCAAAGGATTGACGGCAAGATTTTTAGCCATTTCATCAGCAACCTGTCTTTCAATTCCGCCGCCTAAAACAACCTTTTTAATATTATCTACTACTTTTTCAACAGTACCTGCGTCGGTCTTTTCGCCTTTGATAGCTTGAGTATTGGCCACAATGGCTCGAGTTAATTCTTGCATACTAACATTTAAATTAGCTTCATTATTGGCAATTTGTAAAAGCGGTTTGAATCTTGGATCATTAGGATCGGTTAAAATTTTGGCCGTTTCATAAGTCTCTTTTATAGCTCCAGAAAGAACCGTGGCCACTTCTTTTTGACCCAAAAGACTATCTCTAACACCTTCCATAGAACTATTTAATGTGGCTAAAGTTCTATCTAAAGTTTTACCACTAACATCTTCTATGGCACCCTTTCCTTGCAAAACTTGACCGGCTTTTAAGTCAACCATTCTATCAGCTTGATCTTGAGTTAAACCTCTGGAAACAACATATTCATTGGCCAATTGAGCTTTGGCCACCATGGCTTCTTGTCCACCTGCGCCTATTTTTTTTCTAAAAGCAGCCAAGCCCTCCTTGGTTGAAAGCGCTCCAAATCTACCGCTACCAGGTTTTTCCGCTCTAGTTACATCCAATTCGGCTTGCTCATCAAAGCCAGATAGGAATTCCTCTAATCGCCTTTTACCCTCTTCACCACCTCCACCGGCCTTTTCCAATATAGCTCTTTGACCCTCTGTGATTTGACCGGTGGTAGATGCTTTAGATAACGCAAAAACATCGCTGGCTGACATTTGATTAATATCAATACCAGCTTTTGAAATTAATGACTTTACACCAATCATACGCATAGCTTGTAAAACAGGATTGTTGCCGCCACCGCGCATACTCATTTCTGTTGCAACGGCCGTTTGGGCAGCCGCTATATCAGCGCGACCAACTTCTGCGGCCTTTTTACCGCCCAAAGCCGTTTCCATTAATCTTTGAAAAGTGTCTAGATCTTGTGCACGGGCATGCCCTTGATTGGCTATTTGAATGGTTGCTCCAACCAAATCCTTGACTAAAGAGGTCTCCACACCTTTTTTAGTACCTTCCATCATAGCTTTTTTTAATTGTTCCATAACAGTGGTTTGTTTTGATAAGCCGGTCATTGCACCACCCAGCAAACCTCCTGTTTGCTCAACCGTAGCAAGACCCTGACGTTGCATTTTTAAAGCTGCGCCAATATCCAATCTTTCTTGACCCAATAAACCAGATTGTCCTACCATGCCCATGGCAGATAGAATTTCACCCTCACCAAATCCTAGCCTACGACCTGTGCGCAAGCCCTGACAAATTCTACGCGTACCTACAGCCTCCATGGCGCCCATACGTCCACGGGCCTTACCCATACGCTCAGAGGCCAATTCTCTAACGAATGAAGTGGAAGCTAAACCTGCTTCCATATTTCTTTGATTCATTTCGGCTAAAGCGGCTTGTCTAGCTTCAGGCATTGCTAGCAAATCGGCATTATTGGCAACATTCATTCCTAAAGCGCCCAATGCGCCGGTCAATGCACCAGCAGGGCCTCCTACAGCCATGCCACCCGCACCTCCAGCAATAACATCCCCAATTCCAGAAATTACTTTACCGGCGGCCATTCCTTTAAATTCACGGTCGGCCGCGTTAACACCACGGCCTAATTTACCAGAAGATGCTAAAATGCCCAGGTCCAAACCGCCCGATGTAAATCCAGAAAGGTAGGTATTTGTTAAACTATCCCTTTGAGCCTCGTAACCCATCTTGCGACTTTCAAAGCCGCCGGCAAAATTTGCAATTGAAGAGCCTACCCTACCTGCCGTAGCCGAAATAGCCGCTACTTTTAATAAATCAAATGCAGAAACGCCTCCTAAAGTTTGCTTAGCTTCATCCCGACGCTGACCGTACTGTTGCATACGGCCCATGCCCTCTCTGGTATTTTTTATTACCATTTGGCGCTCATGTTCTAAAGCTTTCTTTTGAGCATCGCTAGCATTTTCTATTTGAGTTGTAAGATCCTGGTATTTTTTGATATTGAGATCAAGCTGTTTGCTTTGATCTTTAAGCGCGTCATTCATAAGGCGCAGCTGTTTTCTGGCATCGTCCTTGACCATTGATCGCATCATTTTACTTAATGACGCATCAATTTGATTAATCAAAGGATTAATCTTTTTCATTTCGCCGAACATACGGTTAGCATTTGTTTCAGCGAAAGCATCTTTGAAAGCTTTATTTAATTTTTTGAGAGCCGCTTCGGTTTGCGCGGTATTGACCTTAATATCGGCAGAAATCTGTATCTGTTTATTATTAGCCATTTATGCGGCCTCTTTTTGTATAGTTAAAACACCTAAAATTATTAGTTTTGCAATATACTCTTGCTTTTCTCTCGTATAATCTTTTTTATTAGCTCCGCTTTTAATGATATTTTCTGATTCCCACATTGGTTGCAAATTTCTATAATTAAAACAAGCTCTTTGTTCTTCGGGATTGGTCAAATCAAATGCCGTACATGGTATTATATGATCAATGTGCCAGCCACCTTTACCATAATTATACCAAGTCATATCTAATTGAAATAGTGACTCCAAATACCTAGCTGCAAAATCAGCAGTGCAGCCTAACAATTCTATTGTTTTGTACGCCTTACTGCCATATTGTAATTTTATTGCCATTCCAATTCTAGATCTGAGTGTAATGTTTATTCGGTACACAGGATCTTCTTTTGAACGCTTTTTTGCATACTCAGTAGTATATGTTGGATTATTTTTACGCCATCTTTTATTTTGTATCCTTTTTTTATCAGACCGCTTGTATCTTTCTTTACTTTTCTCTTTATGATGTTCGGAATTGTCTTCATACCATTTTTTGCTAATCACTCTACGACATATTTTACAAACAGAATCTTTATAGGATCTCTTTTTATCTTTAAAGGCAAATTCTTCACTACTTTTCTCAATTTTACATGCATTACATATTTTTGTTAATTTTTCCATTTTAAAACTCTATATCAAATTCCTCTAAAGGTTCAGATTGTGTGGCTTTTTTATTCTCTTCGTCCAATTTTCTCTGTTCTTTTGCCAACTCTTCTTTCACCCAATCATCATCATCTTCTTCTTTTTCTTGAATTTTATCAGGATATAGTAATTGATTTTTATACTTTAAAAAATCATCATCAGATAGGTTGGCTATGAATGATTCATACCTGTGTAATAATATATGGTGAAGGTCCATTTTTTCTACCTCAGGGAGCGGTATATGAAATTCTTTGGAATACCATCTACAAAGCTTCCTCATTTCTGAGGCAAAATCGGGCTTTTCACGACTTTTTAAAGCCAATATTTCAATTGCTTTAAAATCATCTAGCATGTTTAACCAGAGGTTTTCATCTCTGCCATGGCATCATTAGCTTTTTTGGTCAATTCTTCTCGGTATTTCTCTTCAACTTCAATGACTTTCTTGAATAATTCGACTAAAACATTGCCATCAACCATGTCTGCTAAATAATTACTTTCAACAACCCATGTAGGACATTTGGATACCCTATGTTTTATTTGAGATATCATGGCGGCTATGGAGCGTATTTCTTCAGGAACAGTAGCTTCATCTTGGGGATTGCCCATAAATCGCCGTCTATCAATATCTACAGCAGCCATGCTACTAAAGCTTAAAATAGGCTTCACCGTGAAGTCACCGGCCCAAGTTTGTCTGGAAGTTTCGCCAAGGCAATTGAATGTAAAAGTAACTGGCTCACCTATCATCATGGATGAATTCTCCTAAGGGGTTATTTAGTTTTAGATGATTAAATGAGGGAAAGGATGCTAATTGATCGAAGAAAAATTAGAAGCTGTAGCGCATGCGTAGTTGTACCTGGTACTGGGTTGTGACGTTAACCGCACCTGAAGCGGCTGGAACACTGGCCCGAATGGCTAACATATCGCCATTGACAAAGGTGCTTTCAGTTACCTTGATCAAGCGAATCGTACTCACATCACCTGCTATCGCAACACCCGCGGCAACGTTAGCTGGATTTGTAACTGCATTGAGCTTAGTAGCTGTTAATGAACTTGTGCTAGCAGAGGTAATCAAATATGTACCAACATTAGCCGCATTGGAACCAAGGAATTGACTTGGGGTATTTTGGATGATAATATAATCACCAACGTTTGGCTGAGTTACCCAGGTAGCAGTCACTGTGGCACAATTTAAATTCAAAACAGAAGCTACCGCTGTAATTGAATATGTGGTGGTTGTCAAAAGAACGTTGTTGCTACCCGTTGGCATGCGTAGTTGTGTGCTAGCAGTAACACCGGTAAGGGTTGGAACAGCTAGATTCAGAGCCGTAGCAGTGTTGTTTAACCGGTATAATGAGAAATTGTAACTTGAAGCAGTGGTGCTGGTATTTGAAATACCATTTGGCACCATTAAATTCATTGAAACAACTTGCCCACCGGTTGGCGCAACAATAAGAGGAACATCGATGCTTACTGCGGTGCCGCTAGGAGCTGGCAAGGTAAAAGCGGTGTAACAAAGCTCATCGCGATAAACATCGTCAAGAACTTTACCATTCGCAAGCATGGTTCCTAAAGTCAAATCACTTGCTGTAGAACCGTCTACTTGACCATTTGACCAATTTGCTTGAGTTTTACTCCACGCGTCAAGAAGGTCTTTTTGTTTTTGATTCAATGCCATTTTTTATATCTCCCTAGGATTACTCAAGTTTAAGTCTCTTTAAGTTTCTTTTTTGGTTTCTTGCGTCATAGAAACGTTCTTTTTTTGAAAATTTCTACCAAAATAAAGCGCTGAACAGGCCATAAATAATTCAAAAGAATGATCAAAACTAATAAATTTAAATAATTCAAATGATGCTAATATACAGATAAGGAAACTGATGATAACCATTGTAAAGGTTACGCTGGATTCATTATGCCTTGGATTTCTAAGTAATGGAATTGGAATGCCTTTATTAGACATCCAATTTACTAAAAGTTTCCATTTATCCAAAAATACTTGCATATATGAAGTTTAAGCTTATTATTTGCTTTTACGCTTCCTATTCTGTTGTTTTAATTTATTTAAAAATTTACCACTATCTGAATTTTTATTAATTCTATTAAATATAAAATCCAGAATATCTATTCCGCTTATTCTCTTAATATTTTCTAATATAGAGATACCCTCTACTATACTAATGAAACTCATTGCACCTTTTATAATGGGCGTATCTGTAAATATGAATATTTCCAAAACTAGTGAGAAAATTAATAAAAATTCATATATAAAAATTTTACCCAAAGTTCTTCTTAGTGCCCGAGATGAAAAATTATCGCCCTCTTTTAAAGAGGCCCAAGTACCAAAAAAAACATCAGAAAATATTAAGAATAGTATTATCCACATGGATATCTTAATTGGGGCTAAAAATAGGGCTAGCCAAACAAAACACTCTATTGCAATAGAATGCACTGAAATAGTAGAAAAATTACTAAATAATGCCTTAATCATTATCGTTTAGCTGTTTCGTCTAGAAAAGTTTTAATCACTGAAATTGGAATTATTACCGCATAATTCTGAGAATTAACTTCTAATCTCTTATTTTCCATTTCTATAGTAGAAAACCAAGTTATTGCTGAAACGATGCCAACCAAATTGTTATGATCGTCCAACACAGCCCCTCCACTGTTACCGTACCAGATTTTGATGTCTGAATACATTTTGGTAACACCTCTTCTGGAAAAATAACCAGAAACTATACCCTTAGTAACTAAAAAACATCGTCCAGCAGGGCATCCAACCGCGTAGATATCAGAAGCTGGAGGTGGATTTTCTGGGGCTAAAGTTACCGGTTCTATGGGACAATCTTGTAAATATTCAATTAAAGCCAAATCAACACTTGGCAACATGTTAAGAACTTTTGCCGGAATCTTCCTACCGCCACAACTGGCTGTTAAGGTGGTAGCGCCATCAACTACATGGGCAGCGGTAAGAACCTTGTTTTTTGCAATTATTACACCAGAACCAACCGAGTTACCTTCACTTGATTCTGTCCTAATTTCAATTAAGGAGTGTGGCTGTATGCCTATATTCGTAATAAAAAGAAAAATAGGCAATATCATGTAAAACTCCCAATATTTTTAGATTAAGTTAAGTCGGGTCAATTTCTACATCGGTTCTTTCACTTCCATCCATAGAAGCGACAACTCTATTTTTTGTATCAGCCCAGTCCCTAAACGTAACCGTAGCTAGTCCGCCGCCCAAACTTGTAATGCTTGTTTTACCAGTTTGTATTGATAGCATAAGCCTTAAAACATCCTTCATGGTCAAAGGACCTTCTATATTTTCATCAATTGGATTAATGGAATTTTCAGAAACGACTAGGCCCGAGCTGTTTTGGGTTCTAATTGATACTTGATTAACATTGGTTACATCAGCGATGTTGCTATTAGCCCCAACTAAATTAACGGCATACTGACCATTTTCAAAGGTAACTGTATAACCATTTATAATTTCAATAACTCTAGCCAAAATGGTACCACCAACCGTTACTTCCGTGTTATGATTATGGGTCCTTAAAAACGGCATTCCGGCTTCATCGTCTTCCAAATCTTTTAAAGTCAATCTGAAGGTGTTGATATTTAATTCATAAACATTTCCGCCAAGATTGGTCAAATCTGCTTGTGGCACGAAAATTACTTTGGTAGCCCAATTAATTGAAATCATTATTTAACCGTAGAACCTTTGCCAATTGATTGTGATAATATAAGATTAACGCGATTTTCCAAGGAATTCATTCTTTCCATTAATGAAGCTAGAGTAGCGTTAGTTTTTTCCATTTTTATAGTAAAATCATAACACTTAGCCTGTAAATCTGTCATCATTTGATGTAGAGATTCCAGATTACGTTTGTTTAATTCATTATTCATATAGTCCTTATTGATCAGCAATTAATAAAATCGTAGATGAAAAACCGGCTGTGCTAGATATAGTTCCGGAAATAATTCCTGTTTTATATAAATCTCCGCCAGTGGCTTTACGCACCCTTCCGGTAATTGGTTGATCCGAGCCATGACTTCTTGTGTCAGATATTATACCAGATGCATTGGTTGTTCCATCAATCACAACTCCAGTAGATTTAACGGTTCCTGTAGCTGGTGTAGCTGGTGTTCCAGTGACAGTAAAACTATAACTATTAGCATCAATATAAGTTAAAGTATGGACGCCATTGTATTCTGCCTCATTTGCACCCTTTATTAGAACCTTTTTTCCATCTACCAAGCCATGGCCCGTATGAGCTACTGTAGCAGTTGAACCAGATCTAGAAATGGTTACAGTTTCTTCAAAGGGCATTGGCCCAGTATTATCTGATGCAGTAACCAAAACTCTAGCTCCACTAATAACAGCATTGGTTTGAATATTCCTTACTGTAATGGTAGTAGTAACCGGATTTACAACTAGTGTAGTGGAAGCCCCTGAACCATTGCGAACAGTAGGGGATGTTCCACCAATAACATTTAGAGTTACAGCTCCGCCACTATTATTATAAACAGCAGCATCCGTGGTAGCATCTGCACCATATCCCGTAAACGTGTTATCTGTAAAATCATAAGTACCGGCAGTTGAAATTTCTATGGCATGACCGGTACCGTCTGAAACAAATGCACAACCGGATATTAATCCCGGATTATTGCTCAAAAAACCGCTCGCATTAGTTAAATTAGTAAATTCGCAATTATCAATGGTAGCGCTTGATTGGGTCACTAGTCCTGTAGAAATAATCTTGCAACCTGTTAAGGTAGCTTTGGACGTTAATGTTATTGCCCTCAAACCATTAAAGGTACAACCAGCAATGTCCAGTGTTCCCGATGTGCCCGTAACAATTAAATCACCCTTAACAGAACCTGGAGAACTAAAAACTCCATTATTCCAATTGACATCTGTGCTGGCATGCTGTAAATCTACAGTTACACCCATAAAAGTGCTTTGAACGGTATTTTGTTGTGGAAATACAATTGAAAAATTAGAATCAGTAAAAACCAGAGACGAGGAGCTGCCCAAAGTTAAACGTGCCTTGCAATAAATTACACCACCAATCGTTTGAACTACGCCATATTTATTTGTAGAACTTCCTTCATCAGCTGTAGAATAATCCGACCATAAACCGGATGTGCCTGTCAATAATAAGCCGCTAGTAGTGCTGTCTACCGCATCCATGATTAAATTAGCCGCATTACCACCAACTGTAGGTATACTAATAATTGGTCCAAAATATCTAGCCGTAGATTCGGTTAATGCAGTTCCACCCGTAGCATCAGGGGTTCTATTAACGTGTATCCAAAGACGTATCCACCCACCCGTTGCAGGAACTTCCGTTAATGGAATTATATGCTCGTCATAATTGGCAGAACCAGAATTGTCTGCTATTCTGACTCTTACAGCAGTTAATGAAGAGAAATGGGTGCACCAAAACCACACTCCAAGATGGGTACCGGCAGCAGATAGGTTATTACTGCCACCATCATCTATCATAAATCCGTTCAAGGTAACGTTGGATTGCCGACGACCTAAAGATTGAGAACCTTGAATGAAAATATCTGTATTAGCGGCGGCACCAGCGCCGCCACCTACGCTTACGACTGTAAGAGTACCTTCTAGGTCATGAATGCGAGTTAATTGAGAAGTAACCGTGGCCACTGTTCACCGCTTTATTTCCTCTTAGGTATCGGTCGTACGAATTGCAGTAGCGGAACCACCAGCTGAACCTAGCGTAGCTGTGGTTTCGAATGTTTTGATTGGAGTGACTCCACCATCACGAATACGAACGAATAAAGACCTATCTGAGGAATATACTACAGTAAAGCTTTCACTGGTCGAAGTGGCTAATTTGTCAATATAAGAAATAAATACATCATTTCCGGAACTAGCATTATCCGAACTAAAATCCGTACTTGTAATGGTAAACGTTGAGCTGGCGAATGAAGTGTATACAATTCGTTTATAAATACCGCTATTACATTTAACACGAATAGTTCCTGTGGATGGCGTATCGGATGGAATCGTTGTAGATACGACTACAGAAGTTACAGCAGCACCAGTTAACGAGCCCGAAAGAGCTAATTGATTTAGCTGTAAATTAGCTCCAGAGGCTGGACCTACCAGCACTCTGTCTTCACCATTGATCAATCCTAATACAGAGAAAACAACGTTATTGGGCGGCGTTCTTTGCACGTTGTCTAAATCAAATAATTTATCGGAAGCACTTAAATCAGCGGTTTCAAGGCCAACACCATAACCACCAATAATTGCTGAGCCGGTGCTTACGCCAATAAATGGTCTACTTAAGGTTCTTTCCGTAACTGTTACGTTAACATCTACTGTGGCACCACTAGTAGCTCCAGTTATTGTTTGATTATTTGTCGGGGCTACACCGGTCAATAATTGAATCCACATTTTAGTGGCAGCCGTAGTGCTGTTAATGGCCAACATCTGTCCCGTTCCACCAGACCATGATACCGCTTCTACGGCGCTAAACGTTCCTGTTGGGGTATCAACTACAATTTCATGCGTAACACCTCTGAATTTTTCACCCGTTAAACCATATAGATTGGGAGAAGTCCAAACAATAAAAGTTAAATCAGATGCAGCGGATGCGGACCATGAACCGGCAAATGAAGCCCGGTTTCCTGCGTGCGCACCAGCTGAGTTGCCCTCAATGTCCACATAATTAGAGGCGTTACCACCCGAATATTCAAACACAATAAAATAATTAGTGGATGCTGACATCAAATAATTAGTCGTAAATGCAACTTGTGTGCTTGCGTAACTTGTAGTTAATTTACTTACATCCAAATTAACAGAGGTTGCTAAAGCGGATCCAGTAGGAGTGCCAGAAGATCCGAAAGTTCCTGTGTGAGCGTAAAGTTTGGCTACTAAATTGCCAGTTGGTGAACCAACCTTTTTTAAACTAGCCGTTGCCTTTACAAGCCTCATGGCATTAGAGCCAACCGCAAAGCTTTGACCTTGTGCTGTAGTTGTTGCGTCGCCAATTGGATAATTGGTTCCTGTTTCTGTTGATTGCGCTTCTTCGTCGGCTCGTCTACTAAGCCATTTGGCCCTTTCATACAATTGATTGATTGTAAGGGCAGCTCGATTCCACTCTGAATAATAAGGCTCAGTAACCGTATTATTGTCTACATCTAAAAGTCTGTAACCTTCGGTATTAGTTATCGTGGTCCAACCACGTGCTGTAGTTTCACTGGTGGCATTATTCAAATCGGAGGCATAGGTTAAAGCTAAAACGTTATTACCACGAGACGTACCATTGATTCTGAATTCAGAATATGTAAATCCAAATTCTCTAGTTTGACCAATAAGACGCCTGCCATCAATGTCAGAACCACCCGTTCTGACTTTGACCATGAATCTGTGAGAAATGCCGTTAGCAGAATCTGAATTTAAACCGGTACTCCAAAAGTTTGGCGATAAAACGTTTCCATTTTGAATAATATCTAAATATGCGCCTTGATTTGCGAATACAACCAAACCATCGTAAATTGTGTTGCCGGTATCTTGAATAATAGACCCATCGTACAAATACTGAGCAGCCACATCATCAATGTTATAAGGACTATTCAATGTAATAATGTTATCAGTAGAGCGCTCTGAAGCCGTAGCATCGGTAATATCAAGAATATCGTTGCCAGTAGCTGTTGCATCATCCATCAAATCGCCTAACCAACGATGGAATTCAATTACAGTATATCTTGAGGTTCCGCTAACATGTCTAATATCACCAGTTGCAGCTACGCTAAAATCATCACCAATTGCCATTACCAGCCTCCAGGAAAATACGAAGTAAATGTAGCGCTAAAGTTTCCCCCTTCAACGGTCAAGGTAGCAATATGATCAATCACCTCTACAGAAACACCAGTGCCCTCGATGTTGAGATCTGTAGCTGTATTTTCATACAATCCTTCATCTAGAATGCGTAAATTACTTGTTACGGAGGAATTACCCATTCCTCTCATAAAATGAGACATATTGACCCCGATAATATCACTACTATCATTCACAAGATTAAGTTAGAATTTCTTGCCAATGAAGACCAGCATCATTCAAGGGACCGGGAGTATTAGAATTCCCATTTCTATCGTACATTCCAAAACCTCTGGGCACACCAGGGCTTTGGGATTCATTATCAAAACACTGCCACCAAATAGCCCCTTTTATTCCAAGGCTTTCAGCAACAGAAATAACTTTATCCATTAGAGCGGGAACGTTTAGATTATGAGATGTAAAAGAACTTTCATCTTGTGGCCAAGTAAATTCCCCTATATAAATAGGAATTGTATTGCCCAAAGCATGTCTAATTTTTCTAACAGTTTCTGTTAAATTGGCCTCTATTGCAGCTTCTGTGCCGGCTTGGTTTGTCCATGTATTAATTGATTCATAAATGGTCAATGAAATTAAATCTGGCATAGCCTTTGATAAAACGTCTCTATACAAACGATAGCCAAAATTATCCAAAACTCTATTCATTTCAATTGCTAATTGTACGGTTGATGTTGTACTAGTGGCTAATTGCGCAGCTCTAACCGCTTCTATTCTTTTTTTCATAAAAGCCGCATATCTACCTAATTTAGTAGAATCTAATGTAGCTCCAGGATCAACGTTGCCCAATAATTCCCAATCACCTTCGGCATTTTGTAAAATAAAAGTTTTATTGCTATATGTGCTTAATAGATGTACACACAAATTATATATTTCAGTATATTCGTTAGCTAAATTAGTTGGGGTTAAATCGGTTAGAGGTGAATTGACGGTATTTGCAAAAGTATATGTGGTAATAACAATTCTGGGCAAAGTAATGTCTCCCAAAATATGTACCATAGGCGCCGTTTGAGCTAATTCCGTTAAATTAGTTGGAGTTGAACCAAAATTTTGATTAGGATAAACCGTGGCATATGTGGGGGTTAAATATATTTTGGCAGTATCGAAACCCAAATCTCTAATGGTGTCTGTTCCATAAATAGCAATGTCTTGTTCTGTTGTTCTAACAGGATACTGCGGAGCAGCGTGAGCACAACCATACCAAATGCTCATTAGGTTATCGCCTTTAATCGATAAGTTGTGCCATCCGTTGTGGTTTTAACTATTGCCCAACTACCGGCAGTTAAAGTTACAGAAGAATTGGCGCCACCACCATTTATGGTACCACCAGAAGCAGGAAATACCGCTGCATTATTGGCCCCTAAATTAGCTATTATGCAACCACCGCCCCCAGCAGCATATGCACGCAAAATAACCGAATCGCCGTGAGAAGCCACGGTATTAATTGAGGTAAATTGCCAACCGCACGTTACAGCACTACCTTGCCCCCCGCCAGCATGAGCCGTTATACCTATTGCAGCAGAATCACCCAGATCCAGGTTTTGTCCGAAAGATTTTAATATACCACCACTCGTTACGCCATTTAATCCAATTAATTCATCAGAAAAACGTAAAGCTCCAGAGCCCCAATATACGAAATTACCTCTGGTAGCATATGTACCTAAAGCAACTGTGGCCCAATCTACAGAGTTTCCTTCTAATGCTAAGGGACCTGACGTGGATGTAATATCAGAACCGGTTAGAACATATTGTCCGCCGCCAGAAACTGAAACACCGTAAGTTACACTGGCGTTAGTTCCAGTTAAAATGCCAGAAAATTGATGTAAAGCTTGTAACACAACGGGTGTGGCAGTGCATCCTGTGGCAGAAACATTCATGGACACATAGTGCGAATTCATTATTTTAACGGCATTTCCACTGCAAGCTTTAGCGTTAATATTGCCATTAACATATAAATAATTTGAAATTTCAATTCTTGAATTATCTTCTACGTTTTGATCACAAGTAACTCTTGTACCGCCCAATAATTCAGCGTATGATTGACTACCGCCACTTAAATAATTATTTTTAAAAGTCAAATTTCCAGAATCATAAAAACCGATTCCAGAAAATCCTGTAGCAACTAGATTACAGCCATATATTTCAGAATTTACATTTGATTGTCCAAAAATACCGTATAAAGCAGACGCAGAAGAAGGTTTAAATCCTCTCATAATAATTCTACAGCTATTTGAAGCCAAACCGATACAAAATGTGCTAGAGCCATAAGTTTGGCTAGCCTGAGTAACGAATGTAACGGGGTCTACTATTTGAAAAGTGGTCGTGTTATCCAAACCGGTCAAAGCATCAATTGAAATTGTGTCAATGGTATTATCTTTAATTGTTCTTTGACAGGGACCGCCATTTGTAGATATATTGGCAGCAGTATCAGCATAAAAGCCTCCGCCGCCAGTTATTAGTAGAGTTTTACCTCGTAAATCACTAACGGTCCAGTTTGCAGCGGCTGCCGGTTTCTTTACGGCTGTACTTGTAGTACCTGATCCAGCGGTTCCAGAATTTACTCCTGTGGTTACACTAGAAAGAGCGGTAGTTCCTAAAAGATATAATGAACCAGAGCCAACAAAGCTATCAACCATGAAACCAGTAAAAGTTCCGCTTTGATTTGTAATTCTATGATTAAAATTACCTAAATTTTTAGGCAAAGAGGATATCGCGCCCGATATCGTTGCAAAAGGAAAGGCGGAATAATCACCACTAACTATTGTGGTTGGCCTATTTACAGAAACGTCAGAACCAGTAACTGAAACTGCTAAAGTAACTGCCCCAGTAGCTGTTGTTGGGAAATTCGTAGATGGGATAAAAAAGGAAGTCATTTATCCACCTATACTTTTAACTTACCATGGAAAAGCGGAGGCTTCCGGAAGTTGAAGTAGCAGAAATGTTCCACACACCAATAGTGGTGCTAGAATTGATTTGCCTTCCGTTTGTAGCTAAATCATAGGAAAAACTTTCGTTATTTCCTAATTCTTGTATTTGAGAGCCATTTAAGGAAATACCTACGTTGGAATTGAATGTGCTAACACAAGTAAAAATACGGGCATTTCCAGAAATAGTACCTGATGGAAAAGCTTGTGTTACCGAGGCGTTACCAGCAGTAACAGAGGTGCTTGCAACTTTAATGTATTGAAATGTAGCACTGGTCAAAGCACTTGTGATAGAAACGGTATTTGTAACAGAAACCGAAGCAGCACTGCCTGAACCAGCCGTTACATAGTTACCCTGTCTATCAACGGTCATGACTCGTAAAGCTGTTGTAGGTTGGCTTTCGTAAACAACAGCAACTACCTCATCGTCACCCGGAAATACTTTGGGCTGTACTTTTGCTGCTACAGTTGAAGAAAGGCCCGTGGTAAAGCCGGCGCAATCAGTCCCAGAACCTTCATAGCTTTGACTTACCGGCCCAACCCGCATTTGAGTTGCGCTAATAACTTCTAAAACTTTGAGATTTTTTGTTGTTAAACCAGTACCGAAAAGCTGAACCAGTTGACCGCTATAAAATCCAGATGTGCTTCCAACCGTTAAAACACCAGTAGCATCACCATCAGCGGTTAATGCGGCCGAGGCTGCCGGCCAATTTCTTTCTAAAAGAGCCATTAGACATTACCTTAATCTCAATTATGAGATATTGTATGGTACCGCTGTACCGTCCTTAATTTGATCATCAGAGGCATGTTCATCAGTAACTCTAATACCGACAAATGTCATTGAATAGGTAACCATACCTTTTGCGCCGACTTGGCTACTATAACCACGGCTGCGGCATTGAGCTACGCGCATAACTTCTTCGCCAGTTTGGCGATCTTCAATTCTAATTGTCACATCTTTATTATTGAGCAAATCTTTAAGAACAGGTATAACTTTGGCTGTGTCTATATTGCCATCAAAGCCAAAATGTGGACCAAAATTTACAACCCGCATACCGTTCAATGAAACTTCGACGGCTTCTTGGCTAACAGGAACAATTTCCTGTGGCTCGAATCTACCGAGTGTATGTACCGGTTCCATGCCGTATGGCAATGACCAGCTACAGTCTGTGGCTAATCCCATTAATTGCTCATTGACATAAAGCTTCGCGCGCGCTCCGGTAAGAGTCTGGGCTTGATTTCCTGATTGACTAGATGCATTGGCCATTTTATATAACCTCTATATTATTACGCTGATTGAGTGACCTTGGAAATATCAAGTGTTATGGCGACAAAGTAGAGCGCGCCGGTTATATACGCATTTACTCCAACGGACATGATCGGCCCAGAAACCGTTACGACAGCGCTGTCATAACCAGCTGGTGCGCCATCACTTGGGGAAATGAGTTTATTTTGCAAATATTGACTCATTTTCGCTTGCAAAAATGATAAACCCACTGTTGCAGAAACGTCAGCTACGGCTTGGCCTACTACGAAATTATCAAACGAAAAGGCCAAATCCAAAGCCATGAAGTCAGCACTGTACATAACCTGCAAACTATTAAAGACGAAATTATCATCTTTACCATAAGTTGTTTGGTCACTAACGAATCTGAAACCACCACCATTTGGAGCTTCAATTACTAGTAAACCAGCAACTAGAGCTTGTTCCAATTGACCATAATTACCAGGATTAAATCCGCTTGGATTAACAATTCCAGTAATGTTGGCATATTTTCTGGTAATGCTACGATACAAACCAACCGCTTGCATTGAAGCTGCCTCTACCGCAAGCATCCATGGTTGATATGTTTCAATAACACCGCTGGCACTAACGTTTTTGACATCCTGGAATGTCAAAGCATACCGTGCTGATGCTAATTGAGCAGCAGCTTCTTTAGCTTCAGCAAATGTGCCCTTAAATGAACCAACCCCAAGACGATTCTTCCGGCGTTTAACTTGACCAGAAAGCGAAACACAGTGACTCTTTAGATAAGCATTGATCCCATCAATTGTATAGGTTGAACTTGCGTCAGTTAAACCATCAGCAATATCATCGGTAGCATCTTGGCTAAAGAGAGGTACAATGAAATTGACATCAATATCTTCCATTGCATCTACAGCGGCAGCGACAGCAGCAGCCGTACTACCGCCCTTAACACCACCAACTAAAAGAGTGGCTTGAGCAGTTGATTCTGGTAAACCAGCCAAGGCAACATCGGTAAAGCTCATAACGGCTGAGCCAGCAACGGCTTGTTCAAAATCATATGCATCGCGCTTAATGCGGCAAGGATATGATTCGGCAGATACTGAGGAAGCAGCTGTAAATAAACCCTGGTCCAAAACATCTGGACTTAGAACACCAGCAGCAGCCGAAGGCACAGTAGCTTTATAACCAGTTTGCTGATTAATATAACTTACCAAATCATTAATAGTTGGGTAATTGGCTAAAGTGATACTAAGGTTACTGCCCGAACCACCGGTAACTACTGTGGATAGAAGGGTGCTTGAAACAGTTACTGAACATGTGGTGCCAAGATACCCTAATTTTAAGGCAACATTACCACCAATATCAGAGAAACTTTCTTGGGTATTATCGCTGGAACGATTAATACTCAGAGTACATTCGTAATCCGTGCCAGTTAATACGTAAGGTGTGGCTGATGTAGAAATGAATGTGGCTGAGGTTGTAGTAGCAAGATTATAGAATGCTCTAGCAATACCTAAAGCAGCCACACCATCAGAAACTTCGAGCAACGATTGCTGGCCGTCAATAAACGGTCTAATGACAATTAAATTGCTATTTGGAGTTGCACCTACAGCACCTGAAGCTACGGTCACAGGTGAACCATTGGTTAATCGAGCCACGGTTAAAGCAGAATCGGTTACCGCGCTAATTGAATAGAAACCAACATTGGCATCGCCTGTACCGGCTAAAGTGGAGCCAGAAGGAATGTACAATGAATCGCCTACGCGGGGGCGTGTGACTGAAGTTGTAGCTGGAAATGTACCCGCAGATAGCGTTAAAACAGCCGAAGAACCACTAGCTGTAAGAGCTATGGTGCTCGTGGTTAAGCTGACAAAACTTCCGCGATTAACACCAGATTTATCCGTAAACTTAACTGGCTGATAAACAACCAAATCATTTGCTGGAGTGGCCGAAAACGTAGTTGAAACATTTACAGGAGCATTTACACCCGTAGTGGCACTAGCATTATTTAATTTTACAGCGCTAAATTGAGCTAAAGTAGTTGTATTGGTGGCGCTTGTAATAACCCAGTATCCAGCATTAGCTGTTGAGCTACCAACGAAAACGGAAGCTAGGGGCAATTCAAGGACATCGCCGGCAACGGGGGTTGCACTAAATGTACCTGAGGCTAATGTAAAGGTAGCCGCATTACCAGAAGCTGTAACGGCACTTAGGGTTACGCCGGCATTTGTGGAGAATGAAACTCTGTCCGAACCACCGGTAACCAAAAAGCTACTGGTTTGTAAACTTGAGGTTTTTGAAGCTAAAGCCGCAGGGGATGTACCAGCAGTAATGGTATAAGAAACAGCGCTTCCGCCATGTTGGCGATAAATTAATTGATAAGTTACGCCTGCTGGAACATATGAAAAGTTACCAGTTGTTGGTTCAACGGCGCTTGTGGCTGTATCGATATCCCAGGAAAGCAGATTACCATCTAAGCCTTGAAAAGCAGCAGATAAGGTACCGAATGAACTATAGCCTAAGGCTGGAATTGAAGAAGTTGCACTTGTAGAACCATTTGTTTTATAAAGATAAATTCTGGTCGGGGCGCCTACAATATTCCCATCATTTGAAGCTGTTACGGCAGCTCGGAAAGCATCAACTAGTCTACCGCTGCCATATTTGGCAATTACATCAGCTAACTGATCTGGAGTGAAAAAGTTGTCTGAAAACACTTCGCTTGCAGCGCTCGTCGCTGGACCAGCATCAGCTTCGCCAATCAATGCTATAATTCCACTTGCCGAAAGGCCAGCAACCGGAGTACGAACATTGATTGTCGTGAAAGCTGATGGAACAATTACGGTGCCCACCTTGCTATCTGTAAATTTAATCGCCATTATATTTCTCCAGAGTCACTCTGCTGTAGTTTAAGTTTAATAATTCTTTTACTTAATTCCAAAATGCTCACACCCGGCTTCCCACATGGTCTGATCATTCAACCAACCTAGCCTGTCTATATGATCTTTAACCATTTCTCGCCATTTTAGATTTGTACCATGTTTTCGGCAATATTCGTGCCAGAAACTGTCAAACGAGGTCCATGGTCTAAATGGATCTTCATTCGTTTGATCGGTGTTTGAACCAGATGTGTTAATCACCTTTCCGTACGTTTTAGCACCCATTTGGCTCACTCATCTTTTTCATGTTTTTCTTGGCCATTAGAAATGGGCTCAAACCTTTCTTTTTAGCTTTTTCTTGAGTATGCTTGGGATAATTCTTTTCATCCATTAAATTGCGGGCAGCATCACTGGTATTTTTTGAACCATGAGCAATTTTTTCTACAGTTTTACCGGCCGATTCTTCGGCAGTTTTTTCTTCTTTATAATCTTTTACAATTTTCTTAGTAGCTTCATTGCTACCAGGAATCTGTGGCTCTGGCTTTCTGGCCGCTAAATTAGAAGCAGCTTTGGCCTTTAATGCGCCCATGGCAGCTGGGGTATTTACTTTTTTAGTAACTTCACCACCCAATTCTTTTTTTAATGGCTCTTTGGCTGGCAATTTACCAACAGAATCTTTCATGGTAGAAACCGCAGACTTCATGTCCGAAACAGCTTCTTTAACCTCTTTTTTTTCGAGGTCTTCTTTAATTTGTTTTAAACCTTTAACAAGTTGTTCTAAAACTTCTTTTTTATCCATAAATTACCTTATTTACTAGGTTATGTTTCAATTGTTGCATAAATAGTGTCATCATCGCTTTTTACTAAATTAATTTCTTGAGAAACGCCTTCAACATATTCAGATAGTTGATCCACCCAACGGACCTCGGAATACCCGGTCATCGTAATTGTTTTAAAAAAGAAATTTTCGGGACTTTGGCTTTCGTCTAATTGAATTTCTCCACTAGATACATTGCCCAAACCTATATTAAATTTTTCCAGTAGGTATTGACGTCTTTGTAAAAGAATGTATAATACTATAGAATGTAGCCAATAAAGCTCTCCGGGAGAGCCAGAAACACAACAATTTATTTCATATGTTTCGTCAAAATTAGCTATATGTCTCATGACCTTAAGGACAGAATAGGCGGGAACAACGTAAGAATCAGTAAAGTTATCTCTGATATCCGTAGCTATTTTAAAAGTGGTGTCTGAGACAATTTGTGTTATTGGATAGGTGGTATTTGAAGATGGGCTGTATAAGCCTTGATTTACGAAAATTAACTCTGTATCAAAACCATCGGGTAAGGTGACTATACCGGTTTCTAAATCGTAGCTTGGAGAAAACGGTCCAACGGAAATGTCCGGGGTAGACACTAAGTCTTGTTTTTCTACAGTTTCATTTTCCGGGAATACAGAAGGATCTATCTCACCGAGAGCCGCTTTACCGGTAGATTCTGTGGAGTTTTTGACATTTACAGTGAGGCACGGATAAATTGGGTGGTCCATCCTGTAAACGCTCAACGCCGGAATTTCCGTTTTTAAAAACCATTTCTTGGCTCTGGCTATTTCTTCTTTTCCAAATTCCGTGGCCAAATTAGAGGCTTCTACAGAAGCAAAAATAAAATCCAAATGGTAAGGATTTTGACGAAGATATTTAATACCTTCAGTAATCGCTTTAATTAAAATTAAATCTGATTGGGATATTCCATTCACACAGCAAGGTTATGTTCACCTTGACAAATACACACGAGGATTGTAGTATAAACAGCGAATGATTAACGATTATGATAGTTATATAAAGCAATGGACCGAATCCGGTACCATTTATTTACCAAATAGCGAGGAAAAATTTTTATCCGAGCAACTAATTACTTATATAGGAAACAAAAGAAAATTATTGCCATTTATAGATGCATCTTTGTCAAAGATTTTTAAAAAATTAAATAAAAAAATGAACATTTTCGACGGTTTTAGCGGATCTGGGGTATGTTCTAGGTTGTTTAAAAAATATTCCAAAACGCTTTTTGTAAATGATTTGGAACTTTATTCAAACATTATAAATAAATGTTATCTTACAAATTTATCTCAAATAAATTTAAATGATATCTGTGCAAATATAGATTATCTTAATTCAATAGCTGCCAAACCAATAAACAATGGAATAATTAAAGAATTATATAGTCCGCTAGATGATTTTAACATTAAAAAATCAGATAGGGTATTTTATACAAATGAAAATGCCAAAATAATTGATACTATAAGACAAGAAATAATAAGATCTTTTATAAATCAAGATTATTTATATATAGCTCCTTTATTAATAGCCTCTAGCATAAATGTAAACACCTCTGGAGTTTTTAAGGGTTTTTATAAAAATTCTAAAACAGGGATTGGTCAATTTGGCGGAAATGCTAAAAATTGTCTAAAAAGAATTACTGGAAAAATTAAATTAGAATATCCTATCTTTTCTAATTATGAATGTGATATTAAAATATATCAACAAAATACTAACGTATTGATAAAATCTTTAAAAGATTTAGATGTTGCTTATTATGATCCTCCTTACAATCAACATCCATATGGGTCTAATTATTTTATGCTCAATGTAATAGCCGATTATAAAAAACCAGAAAATATATCAAATATAAGCGGAATTCCAAATAATTGGAATAAATCTCTTTATAATAAAAAGAACGAGGTTGAGCAATGTATAGATGATTTGGTAAAAAATACAGATTCTAAATTTATAATAATGTCATATAATAATGAAGGTTTTGTGACAAAAGAGAATTTTTTAAAAATACTATCAAAATATGGAAGGGTTACAATAGAAGAACAAACTTATTCAGCTTTCAAGGGATCTAGAAATTTTAAAAATAGAAGCAATAATGTAAAAGAATTTTTATTTGTATTGGAAAAATAATATGCCACGAACATCACAATCAGAATTTTCACCTAATAAATCCAATCACTCTCACAATCTATTAGAGTTAGCAACAAAGGATTTATTACATTTTTTAAAAAATAAATACGGCTCTGAAAGAATTACTCACAGAAAATACTTATCAAAAAAAGAAATAAATGACGAACTAAATAAAATGGACCCCAGCTTTGGAATTTCATTAGAAAATGAAAACTCATCAATTAAACCTGACGGAGGTTTGATATTTATAGATGACCATCTGATCTTGGTATCTGAAATGAAAAAACAAGGAGTCAATAAACAAAGGTTGCGCTCGGGCGAGAAAAAGCAATCCATGGGCAATGCAATAGAAAGAGCTTTTAAGAATGCTCGTGAAATAGAGAATTACTGTATTAACAAAAAATATTTTCCATATGTAGTATTTGTACACGGTTGTGACTTTGAACCCCAAAGTTCAATGAGAGATCGAATATCTTCTGCAAATCTTAATTCTCCTATTAATAATACTTATGTTAAAGATATCGGTCATCACAAAAGAACATCTCTTTTCATCCAGGAAAAACCATATACAAGAATGTTTTTATTTAATATATTAAAAAAGATAGCCGGGGAATCTATAGAAATTTTAAAAATTACTTAAATTTATAATTATTTATTTAATCGTTAACTCTAAATTCTTCAACTGCTCGTCTAAAAACTTCGAGTATGAGGTCTCAATCCATTTATAAATTTCGGAAAATATATCAACGCCTTTTCTAGCCGGTATCTTCCATTCGGCTTTGCTGTTCTCACTCAAAGTGCGAAATGTAAAATATTGTCTGTCAATCGTTTTGTTGCCACGATTATTAGTCCGTTCTGTTTGATATACAGTTAAATTATCCAAAATGCTTTTACCAGAAACACTACCTTTATACATAGAATTAACTTTTTTTATTAAAGCTGCTGCCCTAGGTTTTTCTGGAGTTGAAATTATAGGAGAACCTTTGCTATTGACAATAGGTTTGGTTAACGGCAATTTATTTTCCTTCATTGCTGTTTTAATTTCTCTTACTAAATTTTGTTGTTTATCTTTCATTCCAGGAGTTTCTTTCCCGGGATGTTTAAAAGGTATTCTTACGTATTTTCTGCCTTTTAAATGAGTTTTTCTCATATCAATTGCAGGAGCGCCGTCTTCAATAAATAACGCAGGCTCTTCAAGTATAATCAAATAACTGTCAAAACCGCCAAGTTTATTGCGCTCAAAGTGTAAATTAGATAAATATAAATTTCGTTCCCTGTCACTTTTTAATTTTTGATTAGCAAGTGCAACGGCCTGGTCAAAACAAGCCATAGCCAATCTCTCGATACTTTGATTAATTGGTTTTTTTAATTCTTGTAATTGTTTAACCGTTTTAATTAAAGGTTCAAGATTTAATGTAACCTTGATATCATTTGAGGCCACTTAGCCTCCTGTTGGTCGACCCGCGGAGCCACCAAAACCTTGGGTGGCATACTTCCAACCTTCAGAAGTCTTCACTCTGGGGCGCATTTTGCCACCTTGATTCACCCATTTTATTGTTCCAATTGGAACAGTACCCCTACCGTCACCTACCTTTTGTTCCTCGCCACCACCTGGCGCAACAGAGGCTTGTTGCGATTGAGCTACATCTTGTATTTGCTGGGAAACTTGCTGTGAAACTACATCTTGGTCGGTAGGTAAGTCCCCGTTAATTAACATAATTTGCGCAAGCGTGGTTAGCGTTTGCATGATTTGCAATATATTATTATAAGCATCAGGACTTGTAAATTGCAACATCTGCAACTGAGACAAATTGCCCTTAAACTCTTCCAGCAATTCCGCTAATTCAGCAACAATACCTTCAAATATTTGTGGGTCTATTTGAGTAATTTTATCTTCAATTTCGGAAATTAGCTTTTCGTTAATTATTTCCTTATACTGAGGTAAATCAATATTATTTACCGCACCAGCTTGATCATCAGGCATTTGCTGAACGCCATCTTGTACACCAGGCACATCGCCGTTGCTTTCGGCATTAGTTTCCTGGAATGGAGGTTGCTGAGCTTTCATATTATTTTAATTTATTTTTCAGAGCTTGGGAAAATAAAGCTATGTTTTGCTGGTCCCATTTCTTCCCAAAATGAAGTGTCAAGCCACCGGTTTCATTTTTAACGATATGTATGCTATTATTTCCAAAAAACTTATAACAAATACATAATTTAGGAGATTTATCGCCAATAATTATTGATTGCCCACAATCGGGGCATTCAGCTTGCGTTTCTGCCTTGTTTAGTAATAGTTTGTTAGATTTCTTTAAAAATTCAATATGTCTATCTACTAAAAGTTTAATGGTCTTATTTAACTCGGGTGAATTAATAAAATCACTATTATCCAATTCATCTTCATATTGGGGCAAATTCAACAGTTTAACAGCTACTTCTGGCAAAGAGGCATTTTCCAAAGTTTCAATTATTTCATTCTTTTTGCCTAATCCGTGTAAACTATGTTCTCTTTTACGAATAATGGTCTTATTTGGTTCTACGAAAGAAATTGTAATATCTTGAAAGTTCTTAGAATCAATTGATTGGGTTAGTGGAACTTGAGTAAAAGGATAATTTTTAGAAACATTCTCCAGCCAAGCCAATAAGCAACGAGTTTTTAAATGGAGGCTTTTAGCCAGGTCACTTGCGCTGTAATGACTTTCTACGAAAACCTTTTCCAAGGCTTTTGCCAATAAATTAACACCGTCTTTGCCCACGAAAGCAACGATATCGGTCTGTTTTAAATCAGGAAAAAACAAGGGAAGTCTCCGTAATTAATTACATAAAGATTAGGTCTAATTAGCGCCATGGCAATTGTGAGCCGCTGGAAGGAACATAAGCCTCCCTTGGATTATCCTTCCGATCTGTATTTTCACTATCTCTAAAATAGCGCTCTCTTACACAACGCAAATATTGAGGTAATCTAACTACCTGTGTATTATCCGTTTCTTGATTTAAAACTCTAGAGAGTCGCACCTCGTGCTCTGTAGTCGCAATATAAAAATAAGGCCGATATAAATATCTAATAGAATAAACCCCGCCTTCCTCCAAGGTTGGATTAAATTGCGGTCTATTCTGGGATATCCATTGTAAATTACCGTCAGAAGTCAATTTAAAGTCCTGACCTTCCTTATAGGAAGGATTTCCACTTTTGTCAATTATATGAGTTATTTTACATGCTGGAAATCGCAATCTATCAACACCCGTGGTAGAACTTTCTATTTGTTCAAATGTAGGTACCAACAATTTATTAAATTGTTCATCAGCTATATATAATTTATCATACGGGCTAAAATAAATGGTTTTACCATCTTCATAAGAACGCGGAACAATAATATAGCATGTGGCAGAATCAATGATACCTTCAGAGCGGAAATAATTGCTTTTTGGAGCTCCTGTCATAATTCCAAGAAATTTGCCCGCACACGTATAATAAAAACCATTTTCACAATCATGGTCCACATGATTTGACCGTACATTATTAATATTTTTATCTGATTGAGGACAAGGTAAGGCTATAAAATGTTCAAAAAGAACACCGTGCTCGTGAACCAAACTATCGAACAATTCAGGAACAAAGAAAACGTTATTCCCGTCCGTATGTTTGACAGATGAGTCAGCGAAGTTGTCTATGACTGTAATTAAATTAGCCATTTAAATCCATTCTATTTTAGCTTTACTATTTTTCTCAGCTTGATATTTTGCAATTGCCGGATGGCTCCCGAATGCTAATATTTCCGGTTCACCATTTTTCATCATGGCAATTACGTTTAATCCACCAAATGTTTTTAAAAGAGAAACGGTGTGACCTTCGCATTTACCAACGATTTTAATATCTGCAATGTGTTTCTTTTCTAATTTTAAATCACTCATGCACTTCTCCAGAGATAGTTGATTTTCTCATCTAATCTGATACCTGGAAAATTTTTGATTTCATCATAACGCTTTTGCAAGAATTCTGATTTAAAAGATAATTTATTGAACCAATCTTCTAATTCGACTATATTCTTACAAAGTGGTAAATCAGCCCCATCTTTCCAATCTGATTTTCTTAAATAAGCTGGAATATGGTAATTTTTATCAGAAAACGCTTGGTCATGGTCTATTAAAACTATTTGGCTACCGTTAGTTAGAACATTGCCTCGGTGTCTGTCTTTATTTCCTATAATATAATCAAAGATGGCCAATTTATGTGCTTCGCCTGAATCTATATATTTTTGTAAGATACCATCCATTGAACCTTGTTTTTCATATTCAAGGTCCTGGATGGCGATAAAATCTTCCTTTAGCATGTTATTAACGCTAAAATAGGTTGATTTTTCGTCTTTAACTAATTCAAATGCAGCGGTGTTTAGGAAGAAGCTTTCTAAGCCCATTTTTTTGGCTAAATTATAGGCTATGATTTCTTTTTTCCAATTATCATTAGATTTAATGAAATAACTATCTGTAGCAGTGCTTAGAAGATAAGTTAAGGAATTATGACCTGGTGCGTCAATAGCTTTGGTCAAGCCGGTTTC
>Ga0075418_10000239_pt1 | contig 54855 bp, 46 predicted proteins | sample SoiMetdeltSBSDD2_FD_81776 | JGI IMG/M metagenome (GOLD analysis project Ga0075418, IMG submission 81776) | Bulk soil microbial communities from a Populus tree surrounding site in Tennessee, USA - Soil MetaG P. deltoides SBSDD2 | ecosystem: Environmental > Terrestrial > Soil > Tree plantation...
ACTCCGGACGCGATCGATGCGGTGATGAAGCTGGGCATGAATCATCCAATGGGACCGCTGGCGCTGGCTGACTTCATCGGTCTCGACGTGTGCCTCGCGATCATGAACGTCCTGCACAGCGGGCTTGGAGATCCGAAATACCGTCCGTGTCCTCTGCTTCGACGCATGGTCGCGGCGGGACAACTGGGGCGTAAGAGCGGGCGCGGGTTCTATGAGTATCATTCAGCGAAGTAACCTCGCCGCGCAGTTACCTTCCCCGACTTCTTTTTCAGCTTGACGTCGAGCCGGTGCCAGCCAGTCGGCGACACGCCGGTCGGCGTGTAAGACAACACATAGCGATCGCGGAATTCCGCGAGGGTCTGGGTGAAGGTCGCGCGCAGGTCTTTATTCGAATTCGCGAACATCACTCGTCCGCCGGTTTCCTCGGTCAAGTGTTCGAGAAACTTGCCCGCTTCCTGTACCGTCGTCGTACTGTGTTGAATGATCCTGCCGCCGCTGATGTTCAACACAGGCCGATACTCGGCGAGCGCGACGGCATACACAACCGAGTCCGTCCGCTTCGCCGCGTCAATCACTGCCGGGGCGCGCAGCCAGCTCGCCGTGTCCGTACCATCGCTGAAAATCAACACGAGCGTGCGTCCTGGATCTGTTTCTCGCAGGGCCAGCGCCGCAAATGCCGCATCACGAAGCGACGTGGCGCCTTGCGCGGCGAGCGTCGCGAACGCTCCATGAATCTGCTGCCGGCTTGGCGTCAGCGGCGCGAGCAGTCGAACCCGGGTTGCAAAGGACAGCAGCGCCACACGGTCGTCGGGTCGCAATCGATCGAGCAAGGACTCACCTGCCTGCACCAGCGAGTGCATGCGCTCGCCTGCCACGCTGCCACTCGTATCAAACGCAAGAATGAGGTTCAGTGGAATTTGCTCGACCTCGATCTCCGACACTTTCTGCAGGACCCCCTCATCGCGCAGCTCGAAATCGCCTGCATTGAGTCCTCGCACGAGCTCCTGCCCCTGGGTCACCAGCACGTCGACCCGGACCCCAATCGTTCCCGACCGGAAGCGTTGAGCCGTCACCGTCAACGTCGCGCTGACGAGGACGATCGCGACAACCCAGGCGTTATGAAGACGCGTCATGGACGAATCATGGTTCGCAGCTGTTCGAGATACCCCGGTCCGCGCCACGCGGTGCCGCGCGCGTACCAGAACCACGGGTCGGACGTGTCGGGAACGTCAGTCGCGCGCGCGCTCGAGCGGATATCCTGCGCTGCTTCATTGCGAGCACCCCGTCCATGGCGAAGGTGTGCCAGTGCCATGTAAGCCGATTGCGCGGTCGGCAGCAGCGTCACGGCCGTGGTATACCGCCGTTCGGCTTCTGCGATGTCGCCACGCTTTTCGTGCACATCCCCTTCGAAGAGCCGCGCGAGATACTGAAACGCGGCCTCGTCGGACTGGCCAATCTGTCCAAGGACCTTCATCCCTTCAGGGTCTTCGCGAAGGGTCAGCACGCGCCCAAGCCGCAACCGTGCTTCGATGAAAGTCGGAGCAACGATGAGTGCCTGACGATAGTTGCGTTCGGCGTCCTTCAAATCACCCCTTACCCCCGGATCGGCGTCCTCCTCGTGATGAATCCACCAGCCCATTTCCTCCGTGGCGCCAAGCGCCAAGAGCAACTCCGCAGAATCGCCGCTTGAATTCCGCGCCCGCCGAGCGAATTGCTCTGCGGCAATAAGCGATCTGCCCTCGTGAAGGAGTGCGAGAACGAGCAGTGGCCAGGTGCGCACGAATGCTGCGCGGTGATCGAGCGACGCGAGCTTATCGACGTACGCCTGCGCGAATGTCAGTTGGAATCGGAACTCGCCGTTATTGTTACGCTCGAAAGCTGAGAAGGCTCGGGCCGTGTGCAGCATGACGGCGCCCCGGATCGTCGCGGCCGCGCGTTCCGACTCCGCGGGACTTTTGCTCGCCAGTTTTGCGAACAGTGCGTCGCGCCCCCGCACGATCTCGTCCATCATGAGACCCGCGAGCTTTTCCAGCGCGAGGTTTTCCAGACCCTCGCGGTAGAGATCGATCACCTCGGTATAAGGAGTCCTTGCGCCCTGCGCCGAGGCGATCGTGACGGTGCACAGCACGAGACCGGTGACCAAGGCTCCCCACGTCGCTCTCGCCGCAGTGCGCATCCGCACACGCGAAGAATACTGGTTAAGTACGCATCGCACGCAAGCACGAAAACGCGCGGGGCATGTGCGAGAACGGGACAACGAATCGAGAGCCACCCTCGGAGACCGTAAAAACCTTCGGAAATCTGAGTATTTTATCGGGCATGTCCCTTGCGAAATGCCGGCGCGATGCTGACCACGGCCACGACCGCACAGGATTCGTTTGCTCCCGCAACGATTGATTCACCCGATATTGCTGCCCCTCCAGCGCCCGAAAACGGCGCCGGCGGCGCCGCGCAGGTGCTTCGACGTGAGCCCGCCATCAACGCGATGTTCCGTCGCATGTGCGAGCTCAAGGCGTCGGACCTGCACATGAGCGCATCGGTCGCGCCGCTCGTCCGCAAGGATGGTGAGATGCGCCGGCTGCACGAAGCGGCAGGCCCACTGACGTCAGAGATGGTCTTGACGCTGCTCAAAGAGATCATGCCGGCCGTGAATCAGGCGGAATTCGAGGCCCGTCACGACACCGACTTCGCCTACGAGATCGCCGGGCTGGCGCGATTCCGCGCCAACGTGTTCATGGATCGACAGGGCGTCGGGGCGGTGTTCCGCGTCATCCCGTCGAAGATTCTGACCGCGGAGCAGCTCGAACTGTCGGCGCATGTCCTGGATCTCTGCAAACTGACCAAAGGCCTGGTCCTCGTGACCGGCCCGACGGGATCCGGAAAGTCGACGACGCTCTGCGCGATGATCGACTACATCAACCGGAATCGGACCGATCACATCATCACGATCGAAGATCCGATTGAATTCGTGCACCAGAACCAGAAGTGCCTGATCAATCAGCGCGAGGTGCACAACCACACGCGATCGTTCAAGGACGCGCTCCGCGCCGCGCTGCGCGAAGACCCCGACGTGCTGCTCGTCGGTGAACTGCGCGACCTCGAGACCATCGCGATCGCGATCGAGACCGCGGAAACCGGCCATCTCGTGTTCGGCACCCTGCACACGACGACGGCGGCTTCGACGGTGGATCGCGTGATTGACCAGTTCCCTGCCGATCGACAGGCCCAGATCCGGGTGATGCTGTCGGAGTCGCTACGCGGCGTCATCGCGCAGACGCTGTGCCGGAAGATCGGCGGGGGACGGGTCGCCGCACTGGAGGTGCTGCTCACCAACGGTGCGATCAGCAATCTCATTCGCGAAGGGAAGACGTTCCAGATCCCGTCGATGATGCAAGTCGGCCGGGCTCAGGGCATGGTTTCGCTAAACGATGCGCTTGCCGATCTCGTGAAAAAAGGCCTGGTGGCGCCCGAGGAAGCAATCCTTCGCGCCGTCGACAAGGCGGGACTCGAGACGCTGCTCAAGCGGCGGTAGTGGCTGCTCGCTAGGCGCTGCTCGGTGCTCGACTCCTTCGAATCAGATGGACGATCGCTGCGAGCGGGACGAGAATCAGCAGCTCGCGTCCGAGCGCGAGCAGGTTGACCGTCCAGAACTCCGGCAACCAGTAGCGCCGCGAAATCGCCATGAAGACGTGCCATGTGGATTCGAAGTACTCATGGCTGAACGGCCATAGTGCCATGATGCCGATCGGCGGCGACGAATCGCTCCCCAGCCAATCAAGCAGCGTGTGCGACGCGTAGGCGAGCGCGATCGCACACGCCAGGGCCGCGTCACGCGGTCGCGCAACCAACCAGCTCACGATCCCCACGATCAGGGCAGCACCAATGCCGTGCGATGGTCCGCTGTGTGCGCCGACCAGGAGATCGAGATCTGCCGCCATACCTGCGGCGGCGTAGGTAGCAATCCGCCGCGCGCTAACCTGGCTTGGGAGTGACACGAGCGATCCGGCAATTACGCCGGCGATGGCATGACCTATTGGCGAAGGCATCCGAGACCCTGGATCTTCTCTTACTTTCCGCTGAGGCCGCCGGACCCCGAATCCCGGGCAACGGATCCCGGCAGCCGACGGTCCGCAGTTTCTGCGCTCGCCAGGGTCTTTGAGCGCTTTCGAAACTGCCACTGTCGCGGCCAGAGGCGAAAGTCCAGTATCGCCGTAAGATGCTGATTTTGGGCCATCTAGCCTATGCAGCTTCACAGATTTTCGCTTGACTTTCTCCCCGGCACACTCCTAGAATGCACTCGCTGTCGTTCATGCATTTTGCGGCCGTGACCTTCCTTGTCACCACCACGCCGCACGATGGCTCGACAGTCAACTGCATTTCACGTTCAGGAGCGCCACTGTATGCCCCCAGCAGAAGATCGGAACGACCGCGAGCGTCTCAAGGCTATCGAAATGGCCGTGGGCCAGATCGAAAAACAGTTTGGCAAAGGCTCGATCATGCGCCTCGGCCAGAAGGACGCGGCCTACACCATTCCTGCCATTTCGACCGGAGCGGTCAGTCTGGATTACGCGCTGGGGATTGGCGGCGTCCCGCGAGGGCGCGTCGTCGAAATCTTCGGCCCTGAATCCTCCGGGAAAACGACGCTTGCGCTTCAGGTGATCGCCCAGGCGCAGAAACTGGGGGGGATGGCAGCGTTTGTCGACGCGGAACATGCGCTCGATTCGCAGTATGCCGTCAAGCTGGGCGTCGATCTCGACAATCTTCTCGTGTCCCAGCCCGACAACGGCGAGCAGGCGCTGGAGATTGTCGAAGTGCTCGTCCGATCCGGTGCCGTCGACGTGGTCGTCGTCGACTCGGTCGCGGCACTCGTTCCACGCGCAGAGATCGAAGGAGAAATGGGCGAAGCGCAGATGGGCCTCCAGGCGCGTCTGATGTCGCAGGCGCTGCGCAAGTTGACGGGCATCGTGTCGAAATCGAAAACGAGCCTCATCTTCATCAACCAGCTGCGCGAAAAAATCGGGGTCATGTTCGGCAACCCGGAAACCACGACCGGCGGCCGCGCCCTGAAGTTCTATGCTTCGGTTCGAATCGACATCCGGCGTATCGGAGCCATCAAGGACGGCGATCAGGTCGTCGGCGGCCGCACCCGGGTCAAGGTGGTCAAGAACAAAGTCGCGCCGCCGTTCCGGGAGGCGGAGTTCGACGTCATGTACGGCGAGGGCATCTCGAAGGAAGGGGATCTGCTCGATCTCGCCGTCGATCGCAGGATCGTCGAGAAGAGCGGGACGTGGTTTGCGTTTGGCGGCGAACGCCTCGGGCAAGGGCGCGAGAACGTCAAGCAGTTCCTCAAGGAGAATCCCGCGATTATGAGCGCGATCGAAGATCGCGTCCGCCGCGAGCTTGGCCTGGTAAAAGAAGCCAAGGACATGGAAGTTGCAGCGGTGTGAACTCCGTAGAAGGGAAAAGGTATTTCTCTTTTCCCTTTTCCCTTTTACCTTTTGCCTTTCTCCACCACCACCCGCAGCCGAGCGTGCCCGAGCACAATCTCGTCGTCTGTCTCCAGCCTCGTGCCCCGTGCCCCGGCGGGTACTCTGATCGCCCGTCCATTGCGAATGATCGTCGTCCCGTGCGCGCTGCGGTCGTCCCACAGGCGATAAGACCGATCCTGCGCGTCGAACTCGATGTGGGCATGCCGGCGCGAGACGGTGCGGTTCTCGTCGGGTCCATCCTCGACGAAAGCTACGTGGTTCGTCCGAATCAATCGTTGCCGCTGGTCAACGACATCGGATCGGCGGCCAATATCGATGCGCCCCCCAGTGAACGCATAACTGCGCTGCTCGGCCGTCCCCTTGATCACCGCGAACTTCAGACGCAGGATTGCGTCATGGACCTGCTCGGCGGGAGCCTGCTTCTGCGGTGACCGGTCGGCGCGATCGAAGTCGACATGAAAATCAGCCTCTGACCAGTCAGGCGCACGCCGTCGAACGTACAGGACGGGCACGTCGAGCGTGTCGAGCGTGCAGCCAGATGATTTCAGCCGCTCGATCAGTCGGTCGGAGAGCGACGGCGGCCCGTCGATTACTGCAGCAGCCCGCGCACGGGATTCCTTGTCGCCGGCAATCACCTGGACACGGACGCGATTGAACGGAAACACGCGACGGCCGCGCCCGATATCCTGAATCTCCGCTTCGGCGCGATCGAGCACACCGTGCACGATCTCGATCGGCGACGTCGTGGTTCGGCCGACGAACTCCACCACCGCAGCATCGACCGTCCTGCTGATCCGCCGTTCCAATTTCCGCGCCTTCGACGCAAAGTCCATCTCCTGCTCCTTGGGGTCAGACGGGGGTCAGACCGGGGTCAGACCCCCTCATTTCGCCAGGCCCAGCGCCGCCGCTGCTGCCACGATTTCGCCCGCCGCAGGAGCTGCACCCTGGCCGCCGTAGCCTGCGTTCTCCAGAATGACGGCGACGGCAACGCGGCGGGTCGCGGCGCCGTAGGGCGCAAATCCAACGAACCACGAATGCGATGGTGCACCACTGACTTCTGCCGTACCCGTCTTCCCCGCGATTGGAACCGGCACCGTTTTCACGCTCCGGCCGGTGCCGTCGAGCACCACGTCACGCATGTAGCTGCCAAGCGTTCTTGCGATCTCGACGGGAATAAACGGATGCAACACCGGCTTGGTGTCGCTCGCTCGAACTCGAACCTCGCGGAGATTACCGTCGGCGGCAATCGCGGCCGCGATCGCCGCCATGCGAAGCGGCGACGCGACGACTTCCCCCTGGCCGTATCCAACCTGCGGCAGCGTATCCCGGATGCGTGGCACCGAGTTGTTTCGCGCGAGCGAGACCTCCGCCGGTTGGGCAACGCCGAGCAAGGCTTGCGGACCCACCTTGACGGCCAGTTGCGCGAAGTATGCATTGCAGGACACGACCAGAGCCCGATGCATGTCGATCGTCCCGTGCGGCTGCTTGTCGAGCACGTCGTCGCGTATCGGCCGCGTGAATCCTGGCATCTTTACACCGACGCGGTTATCCGGAAGCCGGCTGCAGGTAAACGTCTGCGACGACAAACTCTCCTCACGCCTGAGTGCCGCGGCCGCAGTGAGAAGCTTGAACGTCGATCCTGGCGGATAGAGTCCGTAGCGAGCCCGGTCGAGGAGCGCTTCGTTCTCACCTTCATCGGCAGCGGATCCTTCCTCGCGCATTCCGTCGACCGGCCAAGGGTAACTGACGCTCGCCAGCAGATCGCCTGTAGTTGGGTCGACGACGACTGCTGCGGCGCGACCACTGGAGGATCGGCGCGCATACGCCGCGATGATCGCCGCCGCGCGCGCCTGAAGACGCGCATCAACCGTCAGTTGTAATTGGCGATGCGGATTCATCACCGCCTTCACGGCGGGATAATCAGGATCGAAACGATGACGAAACACCGCGACAAGGTCACGATAGTCGCGTCGCAGCGCGGTTGCTTCTCCGCCCGCAGCATCGCGTATTGCGACCATCGTTTGATGATCGTCGAAACCTCTCAACGCTGACTCGCTGTCTCGTTCGACAAATGACGTGTTGGATGCACCCCAGTTCCGTCGCGTGCGTGCATCGCCCAAAAGATGAAACGTACGTCCGCCGAGCGGGTAACAGCGCGCTCCACGAGCCGCACACGAACCGTCCACAGGAAAACCCAGCTTCGCATACGCCGGCACGGCCTTCCGCGCGAGTTCCAGATCGTCGGTCGCCATCGCGAGACCGTTGCGATCGACGATGCTCCCGCGCGGGATCTGTCGGACGACGTCGAGGAGCCGTGGATTGTATTGGAAACGACGCAGGCCATCGGCCTGCAAGCCCAGGTGCGGCTTCGCGAAGAGATCATCCGCGCGGCCAACCACGGTCCATCCTGCGATGGTGACGAGGAATATCCCGGCTGCCGCCAACCCGCCATTCAGCCAACGCACGGGGACACGGAACGCCGTGAGATTGGCGCGAGCAGCCGAGTCCGATCGGATCGAGGACAGCAGTCCGAGCGCCGCGAAATTCGCAACCATTGCGGAGCCGCCGAAACTCAGAAATGGTGTCACGACTCCCGTCAGCGGAACGAGGCCGAGGGTGCCGCTCATCATCAGCAGCACCGGCACAACGAGAAAGAGCGCCAGCGTGAGCGCGAGAAAGAAGCCGTAGTCGGTCGACGCTTTGCGGGCGGTGTTGACGGCGCGAGCGACGAGTGCCGCATAGACCAGGGCCACAGCCAGCAGTCCGGCAAATCCAAGTTCCTCGAATACTGACGCGAGGATCAGATCGGTATGTCCCGCGGGCAGGTAGCGCGTGTCGCCGAGACCCGGACCGGCGCCAAACCGGGCTCCGGTCGACATCGCCCACAGTGCGTGAGCGATCTGATCGCCGCCGCGCGCCACGTTGTCCCATGGTGCTTGCCACATGCGAACGCGATCGGCGAGTGTCGCGGAGATGCCGAGTTGATAGCCGACGTAAAAACCCGTCGCGAGAAGCACGCAGCCGGCCAGTGCCATTCCAATCGTGCCGCGCGCAACCGCATAGACGACAAGGAAGACAACGGCGAGCATCAACGCCGGGCCGAGGTCGCGCTGTCCAAAGAACAACGTCAACGCAGCTGCGACGCCGATCAGAACTGGAGCGGCATAACGCGCGCGCGGCAAGTTCAGCCACGACGGCACCGCCACGTTACCGATCTGATTGCTGCGCACTGCCCGGAGCAATTCCCAATGGCGCGAAAAGTAGCCGGCGAGAAATAACGCAAGCAAAATGCGGATTGCCTCAATCGGCTGAAAAAACCCCAGGTTGACCTTGGCGCCGCTGCCCGCTGGACCCGATCCGAGCGGCGACAGGAGCAACAGCGACAGCACGAAGGCGGCCGCCAGCGGCAGATAGCTGAGAGCTTTCAGACTGCTCGTCCGAACGTTGACGAAGGACAGCACCGTCGCAACGACAAGCCCCGCGAGAACCCCTTCGACATACCGTGGAAACAAGAGCAGATCGCGAACCGGATCCGGACGGCTGATCATCGCCGCCAGCCCCAGCGCGGTCAGGAGATGCGCGGCAATGAGAAGCAGGCGGTCGCCGCGCAGCTTCCTCGCGCGCCAGATGATGGACACAGCGTGAAACCCGGCGAGATACAACACCGTCCAGATAGCAAGGGATCTGCGGACCGTCGACAGGTCGCGAACCACGAGCGACGGTTTGATGCTGCTCAATTGCGCGCTCGTCAGCAGAGGCACCGACGACGGCGGGTCCAGGCGAGATGATTTGGCGCGTTCACGCTCCTCGGCAAGCCTCTCCCGGAACGCGGCTGCCGATGGCGCGCGATCGATCGCGGCGGCCGGAACGCGCGCCCTCGCGAGTGTGCCGACATTTGGAAGCAGACGGCGGCTGCCATCAGCATTCGTCAAAAAAGACACCAACTGCTGCACAGCAATCCGTCGATCGGCTGCAAGAGGGAATGCGGATTCGAGTGCCACTCCGAGACGCTCTGATGAGGGTGATGCGTTCAAGTTGACGACACCGTCGGCCGCTGACTCCGTGTGAGGCACACGTACGACGCCTACGTAGGTCGCGAAGAGCAGGATGGCGGCGAAAATGGAGACGGCCGCCAGCAGCACTTCCAGTGGCTCGGCGACTATCGCGCCAGCGATGGCAGGTCGAGCCCAACGGCCCGCGTCGCGATCGGCTGCAGTCTTGTACGTTACAGCCATGGGATGCGGTCAACGGTCGCGCCGTCCAATGGCAAGCCTTCGAGTGGCATCTTGGGACTGTCAGACGTGCGGGCGGGCGGATCTGCCGGCGCATTACCTGGATCGACGAGTTGCTGATCCAGCTCGCGCTGGATCGACCGTTCACTAATTTGATCGAGCGATCGCTGCGTACGTCGGAGATTGGTTGCAACGCCCGGAAAACCCGGAACGCGTTCGTAGAGTCCCTGCGCCTGACGATAGGCATCAGAAGCGCGGCGGAGGTACTCGGCCTCCTGCGGCATATCCGCAAGTTGCCGCGCCGTCTGCCACAGGCTGTCGCCTCGCGTTCGGTAACCGTCAGCGAGCTGCGCCGTTTCGCGATCGCCCATGGTGTAGCCAAGCTTCTCGGCTTGTTTCAGTGCGTCCGACGCGCGATCGACATCCTCGAGGCCGTAGATGAAGACGCGCGCGAGCCCGAGGAACGGATCCGGCCAGTCGCGCCGCAACTCCGCCGCTTCTCGAAATGCCGACACCGCCTCGGTGAAATGCTGATTCGCCGTTGCCGCGCGGTGGCGGAGCTTGTCCGCTTCCCCATCGATCCGATGCAGGTGCCCTTCGCAATAGCGAAGTGACGCCTTTAACATCGTGCTGCCTGGCGCGAGGACGAGCGCGTGTTGCAGGCTGCGCTGCGCGATCTGCCACTGCCGCTCGCGAACCGTTGGGACGGTGCTGCGATAGTTCGCGATCACCTGATCCGAGAGCGTGCCGACGCGCGTCGTCAACGTGCGTTCGAGGCCATGAACGCCCATCCGCAGATAGCTGCGATTCGAGAGCACGCCGTACTGGGACCAGATGTCTTCCATGCTCTCGAGATCGCGCGTCGCTGCCGCGGCGGCAACGCGACTCGCTCTGAAGCCGACGATGAGTTCGTTCGAAACGAGCAGCAGAGCCGCGATCATCAACGCGCTCCGTAGCCGTGTTCGCTTGACCCTCACGGGCGCCGGCATCGGCGGCTTCGCCGGCGCGACTTGCCCGCCTGTCGTCGCCACTACGGTCGACGGCGGCGTTGCCCGTGGAACCGAACGATCCGTGCGGCGGGTCGCTTCCAGATCGGGACCGGCGGCGGGTCGCGTTCGCCGCGTCGGCGCTTCATCAGCGTCCGCGTGAAATGCGAAGGTAAGCGCCTCAGGATCCTGTCCGGCTCGCACTCGATCCAGGTCGGCGATCACGGCGGCTGCCGACGGATACCGATCAATCGATTGCGCTGCCAGCAGCCGTCGGACGATGGCACGTAGACCGCCAGGGCACGTCTCCGAAAGCGGCCGCTGCCCGTAGCCCGCGCGAATCTGTTGTTCCAGCCGGCGTGTGTCGGAGGCATGGAACGGCAACGTGCCGCTCAAGAGTTCGTAAAGAATCACGCCGAGCGCCCAGAGATCCGCTTTCGCGTCGACCTCGGTCGACTCCAGCCGTTCGGGCGACAAGTACGGCATGCTCCCGAAGTCGTTGCGCGTGACTTTGCGGCTGAGCGACAACGCCTTCGCAATACCGAAGTCGAGGACCTTGATGTCGCCGGTTTCCGAGAGCCGGACGTTGCGCGGTTTCAAGTCGCCGTGAACGAGCGCCCAGAACTCGCGGCCGTCGATTGACGTTTTGAAACGGTGAGCCGCATCAAGAAACCGGCACAACTCTGAAGCGATCCTGGTCGCTTCAGCCGGGCTCACCGGTCCACGCGCGATCACATCCGAGAGGTTCTCGCCGTGGACGTACTCCATCGCGATGAAGTAGTACGGGGGCTCATCCCCTTCCTCATACACGCGCGGTACGAGTCCGCATGCTTCGGCAAGCTGACCCTGCAGGCGCGCGCCCCACCGTTCCGCATCGAGAATCTCGCGCGCCTCTCGATCCTGGCCCATCGGCACCAGCTTGAGCGCAACCTGCCGCGGCTGTCGCGTATCTTGTGCGAGGAAAACCGCGGCCATCCCGCCGCGGCCAATCTCACGCGCGATTTCATACGGTCCCACCCGCTGAAAGACGGTCGTCATCGTCTGCCTCTTCCCGCACGCCCCGGCGAAGCGATCGGACGCTCCGCGGGTGCGCTGACGAACCAGTTGTCGCGAAGGATTGCCGCGCGGCCGGCGCCTGGAACGACGAGTGAGTCTGGACTGACACTGTGAAAGGTGTTGCCGGTGATCACGGGACGCGCGGCCGCTTCGACGAGCAGCGTACCTGGCGCGCGCTCGGATCCGGCATTACGCGTAAACGTGTTGTGCGTGATCCGCGGTGAACTTCCGGCCCTGACGACAAGAGCGGCCCCTGGATTGTCGTGGAGATCGTTGCCGAGGAGCGAGCCGCCACCGTTGCCCACATACTCCACTGCGGCGTTCCGAGCACCGCTGATGTCGACATCGCTCACTGTCACGGTCGAGTTGCGAATCACGATGCCGGCGCCAAGTGGTGTGGCGGCGTCACCTTCGATGCGAAAACCGGAAAGGTGGGCGTCGCTGACTTCGAACGCGACAACAGCCGCATCGGTCTCAGATGCGCCACCTGGCAATCGCAGCGTTGCAGCACGCGGAACCCGGCTGCTGATCCGGACGCCCGTCTTCAGCCGAATCTGTTCGCGGTACTCTCCCGGTTCAACGAGGATCTCTGTTCCCGGCGCGGCGTCCATCACGGCTGCGGCAATGGATCCGCCTGATACCACGCGGACCGGCGATGAAGCGGTCGAGAGACCAGAAGGTGCGCCAGCAAGCGACCACAATCGGATCAGTCTGTCGAGTGGGAGACGATCCCGTTGAGCGTAAGCGCCGATTCCTGCGACGGCAAACAGCAGAACAACCAGAACCGCAGTGCGCCATCGTCGCCGCGGTTTTTTCGTGTGGGCACTTGGAACATCGCCGGCGGGCGCAGAGGTGGCTCCACGCCCATCCGACGCCGTTGCGATCGAGACCCTGCGCTGTCGCAGATCCCGGGTGTCTTCTCCTTCCGCAAAACGCGGCCCTTCTGCGTAGACAACCGTGACGTTGTCCTTGCCTCCCGCTGCATTGGCAGCATCGATGAGCGCGTGAACGATCTCGAACGGATGGCCGGCAAAATCGGAGACGATTTCAGTGATCGTCGCGGAGGTCACCTGGTCGGTCAGCCCATCGCTGCAGAGAAGCAACGCCGCGTCACTTTCGAGCGGCGCCCGAAACACATCGATGAACTCGGGATCATCCAGATCGTGGTGGTCGGACCCGACGTCGCGATACACCTCGTTTCGACGTGGGTGCTGCATCGCCTCGAGTTCACTCAGTTGGCCCGCGTCTTCGCGTTCGCCCACCGGCGAGTGGTCGCGCGTCAGCTTTTCGATGCCTCCCGCGCGCAGTTTGTACAGCCGCGTATCGCCGACGTGGCCGATTATTACGTCGCCGTTACTAACGACGGCGATGGTAAGAACACAGGCCATGCCCTGCCATTCAGCACGAAGCGACGCGAGACGATGGACTTCGTTATTGGCGAGCGCGATCGCTTCCCGGACGCGCTCCTCGACCGGACCTGTCTCTCGCTCCAGGCGGGCCCTGACCGTCGCTAATGCCGTCTCGGCAGCTTTCTCCCCCGCCGCCTGGCCACCGACGCCGTCCACGACGATGAAGATCGCGTGGGCCGCATCACAGTGGAAGCGATCCTCGTTGCCCGACCGTTGAAGCCCGGGATGGCTATCGCCGGCGGCATTAAATGTCGTGCCGGCTTGCATGAGCGGCATTAGGAGTAATCACCGGCGGCAACCCAGACCAATACGAAGGCGAGTGCCAGCAGCGCTGCCAGAATCAGAAACCGGGCGGAGAGAAGCCACGTCATGGGCGCGGCGCAATATCGAACTGCAGGAACACCGTATCAGCAAGGCCGATGCGCGACCCCGCTGGTAATGGACTTTCCCTGCCATTCTCGCGTTTGGTTCCGTCGGTAACATCGAAGCCCTTCGGAACCGGCTGGCCGTTCACCGTCGTGCCGAGCGTACTCAGGTCAATGATGAAAAACGCGCCGGAAAGCGCGTCGCGCCGAATGCGCGCGTGTTCCCGCGATACATCTACAGACGAATCGATGCGCACGTCGGCTTTGTAGGCGATGCCGCCACGGCCAATCACGATCGAGTCGCGCGAGATCTCGAAGGCATGCGGACCGGAGTTGTCCTCGTATTGCAATCGTGCATGGACGACGGTCGAAGCGGGTCCCGACCGGCTCACCGTCTCTTCGCGCTTGGTCGTCCGCTGGCCGACATGCACAGTCGTGATCCGTCGCGTACGCTGACCGGCACCCAAGTCGTCGCCGCTCGCCGGTAACATCAACTCCGAGTGGATCAGGATGTCTCCGGGGGCCAACTCGTCGTCGGCGTCCGGGTGAAACTCGATCTGCCACTCCCGTCCGGCATTCTCGACTGGCATCGAACTGCCGGTCAGACGATCGATATAGCGGCGATACGCAGGGGGATTGTTCAGCTTCCGCAGTTCTTCTTCGAGGGCGCGCGCAGTCTGTTCCTGCAGAATCGGAACGAGCGATTCCACGCGCGAGAACTCTTCCGGATGCAGATACACGACGAAACGATTCGGCGCGAGCGTTGAGTACTTGAGCGGCTCGAGATTATTCCGCATGTTCTCGAGAACGGCATCGATGAGGTCGCGCGCGGGTCGCTTCGGTGGCGTTGCGGACTGGGAGCTCATAGACGGCTGGGGGCGCTTGCGGCGCGATTCTACAGAACGAACGCGCCTGAAGACACGAAGATCGCACCCGACGTTTGACAATACGATCAGGAACTGTGCAAGTTCGAGAAATCTGGACGGGGGCTACTTCACGTCGGTCAGAACGACCAGGATTTCCCCGGGACGAACCAGGCCGAGTTGCTGCCTGGCTAGGAGCTCGAGCGTGGCGGCGTCGTGTTGCAGTCGATGGACTTCGCCGCGGAGCGCCTCGTTTTCGCGCTGCAGATCGAAGAGATGCTGCTTGGCACGAAGGAGATCCTGCCGGGACCTGAGGGTCTGGAAGAGTCCGCGTTCCCCGAAGATGGCGTCGAGGAGCAGCACGCATCCAAGGAAGACAACCGCGAGGCGGACGTGGCGCGAACGGCGACGTTGCTTCTCAAGTGTGTTCGCCGCGGCGACATCGGCCACTGAACGCGTCTCAACGGTCATGCCGTGCAACGTACCAGACCGCGAGCAAAAGTACAAGGGAAAAGGCAAAAGGGAAAAGGGAAAAGGGATCTGGTCGTCTTGTCGACCAATCGCGGCGGCTGTTATGATTGGGGTTCTGCAGGTTCTTCCGGGCCGAGGTAGCTCAGTTGGTAGAGCACACGCCTGAAAAGCGTGGTGTCGGCAGTTCAATTCTGCCCCTCGGCATTCCCTTTTCCCTTTTCCCTTTTGCCTTTTGCCTTTTCCTACTGTCGCCAGTAGTACGCGCGGCCCTGATTCCAGTTGACGGCAAACAGCAATCCGCCTTCCTTGGCGCGATAGACGCGCGCGCCGGTCGCAGCGATACGGCTGCCGTCGAGTGGACCGCGCAGCACCTTCGGCCACCACTCGATGCGCGCCGGCACGTCGCACGGCAGACCGTCGGCCGCAGTCTCCTGCGGCTCGAGCAACGCACGAAGCATGTCTTCTTCCTCGTGGGGATACTCGAAGAGGCCCCAGCGCTGCGACGTGCCCGGCACGTGTCCTTCGCGAATGTCGTGCGAGCTGGTGGGCAATCCTTCCGGAATCCAGCCATTCGCGACCGCCCCGGCCTCACGCGCCTCGGCGAGGGTCGCATAGGAGTTCGTTTGCGCCTTGACTCCGGCGCAGGCCGTGACCAACGGCGCGGCAACCAGAACCGCGCAGAGAACCATCCGCATCATGGGGCGCTGAACCATCGAGCATACAGCTCGGGTCGACGGTGCCGCATGAACAGTCGCTCGGCGTGCGATGAAGCAACCTGGCGCAGATCCAGATCGGCAATGAGGGTCGCGTCCTCCAGCCGCGGCGCTCTCGCCACCACGACACCGTCGGGGGCGCAGACGAAAGACTCACCAGCAAAGGTGAGGGAGGCTTCCGCGCCGACCCGATTACACAGCGCGATGAAATAGCCGTTCTGAAACGCCGCGACGCGCATCTCCGCTTCATAGAGACCGTCTGGCCACTCGTCAATCGCACCTGCCTGCGGGACGACCACGAGCTCGGCGCCATTCAATTTGAGCGCGCGCATGTATTCCGGATAATGGCGGTCATAACAGATCGCAACCCCAATCGCGCCGGCCTTGGTCTGGTAGACAGGCGCGCCTGTATCACCTGGCGCGTAGTATCCCTGCTCGTGGAAGCACGCGTAATCGGTGATATGAATCATCCGGGTCCTTCCCAGCAGCGAGCCGTCGGCATCGATCACCGGTGAGCAATCGTACGCGCGCGAACCATCGCGCTCATACAAGTTGAGAACGGTCACGACGCCCAGTTCGCGTGATTTCCGCGCGAATGCCTCGGTGAGCGGACCGGGAACGGCCTCGGCAAGATCGAGCGCGCCCGCCTGCGCCGGGCGCTGGGGATGAAACGGTTCAAACGCGAGCTCAGCAAACGCAATCACAACCGCGCCGTCGCGGGCGGCGCGTTCCATCGCGTTCAGACCTCGCCTGATGTTGTCAGCCTTATCGGCGACGGCATGCTGCTGCACGAGTGCGACGTGCATGCCGCGATCATAGTCGCGATTGGAGTTCCGCCTACGGCAAGGCTCCCACCTTCGCCGAGGCTCCGGTGGGCCGCCGTAGCCTTGGCGGAGGCTGGCCGGTGGGCTGCCGTAGCTTTAGCGAAGGCTGCCTGGATCCGTCTTGACTTTGTGGGAAGGCGGAGAGGCGACGACGATCCATTCGGCACGCCGCTCGCCGGCTGATTCACGATAGCGAACCTTCACGCGTTCGCCTTTGTGTGCCGCCAACTCCGAGGCTTTGATCGTCTTGGATCCCTGACGAATCGTCGCGTCGCTTTGCAGAAGGAATCGCTGTTTGCCGCTCGCGGTTTTTACGACGAATTCGGTGGCCTGATCGTCGACCTGATCCAGCGTACCGACCATTGACCGTTCCGGAGGCTGTTCGGCGCCCACCTCAGCATCCGCCGCCGCGCTCGCCTCGCGGGCGTGTGCTGCAAGAGCTGTCACGCTGGCGGGACGAACTGTGGGCATCACCAACAGAACGGAACTCGTAATCGCGGGGAGGAGGATGGTCAGCCGCACGCGTACTCCGCACTCGGTCTCGCGGTTCCAGCCGACGAGGGAATCGCGGAAATAGTGCCCGTCAACGCCGCGGCTGGAGGAGTCGACCGGGGAGTCCAGCCAATCGCCACGACGCCGGCGGGCACCAATCCTGAACACAATCCCGGTGCCAGCACGGTCGCGGCTCGATAGAATGAAACAAAGCGTCTTGTTGCAATGACTTCGACGATTGCTACCTCTGAGCTCGATCCAGTCGCGACCGAGCAGCAGCGCCCCAGCGGGGCAAAATTGCGCCCAGGCATCTCGCTGCGTCTCCGGCTGGCAGTGCTGGTCGCACTGAGCGTCGCGATCGTCATCGGCATCGAAGCCTTTCTCGAAATCCGTGTCTTCGAGCGAACCGTCGAACACGATCTCCTTGATACCGCGCGCATCACCGCGCTGGCGGTCGCAGACGATTACGAACTGAGAACTGATCCGGTCGACGTCGACGGCCTCTCGACCGACTTGCACGACCTGGTGGTCAGCGCACCAACTCTCCGCACGCTCACGATTGTTCAACTAGGCGGTGACACGCCAACCGTGGTCGCCAGTACGTCCACTGGTGAGCGGCCGGAAGCGATCGCGCTCGGCGTCAGCGCAGTTCGGGCCGCATCGACGATGTCGGAGACGGTCTCTCCAGGCGCGATCGCGGTGGCGGTTCCTCTCGTGCGCGCTGATGGAACACGTGCCGCGGCGGTTGCCACGGTTTCACTGGGCGCACTCCAGCAACTTCGCACCAAGGGACGGCAGGTGACGTTGTGGTTTACGCCCGCCGCAATTGTGGTCCTGACGTTGCTTGTCGATTGGCTTGGACGCCGGCTGATTCATCGTCCGATCGGTCTGATCCGCGACACGATGACTCGCGCGGGAGCTGGCGACTTCACCGCGCGCGCGCAGCAGTCACGGCCGGACGAAATCGGGAGTGTTGCCGCCGGCCTGAACGACATGCTGCAGCGGCTTCAAGATTTTCACGAGGCGTTGCAGGAACGGGTCAACGAAGCGACGGCCGAATTGCGGTTGCGGAATGCCGAACTGGTCGAGACCTATCAGCGCGTGTTCGCCCTTCGCGAGGCGCTCGCGCGGGCCGAACAACTGGCGGCTGTGGGTCAAACGGCCGCGAGCGTGGCGCACCAGGTCGGCACGCCGCTGAATCTGATCTCCGGCTACGTCCAGATGCTCCAGGAGGACGCGTCGGTCGATCCAAAAACGGCTCGACGACTTCAGATCGTGCAAGAGCAGATCGCCAAGGTCACGTCCGTTGTACGCAGCGTCCTCGATCACTCGAGACGACCGGGCAACCGCGCGTCCATCGCGCTTCGGCCGCTGTTGACTCGTGTCGCCGACGTGGCCAGACCCAAGCTCGATGCATCGCGGATCGCTCTCAAACTTGATGTCCCGGACACGTTGCCGCCGATCTGGGCCGATTCGGAAGAACTCGAGCTCGCCATTTTGAATCTCGTGACCAACAGTCTCGACGCCATGCCCGGGGGTGGGACGCTGTCAATCCGGGCGGCCGCCTCTGAAACAGGGGTGCGTGTGGAGGTCAGCGACACGGGAACCGGAATTCCAAAAGAACTGCTACCTCGCATCTTTGATCCATGGGTGACGACCAAGACCGCGGGCCACGGCACTGGCCTGGGCCTGAGCATTACGCACGACGTCATCGCGCGTCACGGCGGAACCATCGTGGCGGCCAGCGATCCGGGCCGCAAAACCGTGTTCACTATTGAGCTGCCGTCAGTGCTGGCAGCGGAGACCGTTGATGTCCAAAATTCTGATCGTTGATGACGACGGCGAGACATGCCGATTCATGGCGGAGCTGCTCGAGCGGCCCGATCGAGAGATGCGGACAACGCAGGACGCCACTGAAGCGTTGAACCTCGCGAAGCAGCCATTCGACCTGCTGATCTCCGACATTAATCTCGATGCCCAGCAAAATGGCATGGACGTGCTTCGCGCATTCAAACAGTCGAACCCGCGCGGGCACGTTGTCCTGATTAGCGGCTTTGGCACGCTGCAGACCGCAATTGACGCCGTGCGCGCCGGCGCCTTTGACTACATCAGCAAGCCGTTCAACATTTCCGAGGTGAAGGCCACCGTCGAACGGGCGCTGTCCGATGTGGGTGCGCCGGCGGCACCGCGGCCGTCGCTCGACGTGCCACCGCCCGGTCTCATCGGCCGAACCGCCGGAATGTTGTCGGTCTATAAGCAAATCGCGCATGCCGCCAATGCTGCGGCGCCTGTGCTGATCATCGGCGACAGCGGCACCGGCAAAGAGCTGGTCGCGCGCGCCATCCACGCACACGGCCGGCGGTCGGCGCGGCCGTTCGTTCCGATCAACTGTACTGCACTCACCGAGAGCGTTCTCGAATCAGAGCTGTTCGGACATACGCGCGGGTCGTTCACCGGCGCCATTGCCGACACCAAAGGAATATTCGAGCAGGCGACGGGAGGCACCGTGTTTCTCGACGAGATCGGTGAAACCTCGCCCGCGCTTCAAGTGAAACTGCTGCGGGTGTTGCAGGAAGGCGAAGTGAGACCGGTTGGAGGCAGCCGCCTGGTCAAGGTTGATGTGCGTGTCGTCGCCGCCACCAACGTCGATCTCGAGCGTGAAGTGACGGCGCAGCGTTTCCGGCAGGATCTCTTCTACCGTCTGAGCGTCATCGTCATCCGCGTGCCGGCGTTGCGTGATCGTCGCGAAGACATTCCACTGTTGATCCAGACGTTCCTGGCAAACGCGTGCGCCCGCGCCGGGCGCAGAGTCGAGCTCTCGCCCGCGGCGATTTCAGCGCTGACCTCGTACCGGTGGCCCGGCAACGTGCGCGAGCTCGAAAACACGATCGAGCGCCTGGTCGTGTTCAGCCGCGGATCGGTCATCGACGTCGCAGATCTTCCGTTCAAAGCGACCGGACCCGACCTGCACGAGCGGCTGTTTGCGGACTTGCCGTCGCTTGACGAGATCGAGCGACGCTATCTGCTTCACGTGATCGAACAGGTCGGCGGCAATCGCACGCGCGCCGCCGAAGTGCTGGGGATCGATCGGCGGACCCTTTACCGGATGGCGGAGCGGTTCAGTATTGACCTGAAAGAGGACATTCCGGGCAGTGGGGCAGCGTAGGTGAAGTCTGAAATTTCTGATTGCTGAAGGCTGATTGTCGATTGATCTTTCAATCAGCAATCAGCAATCGACAATCAGCACTTTTTAGGATCACCCCCTAGGCCGACTCCCAACGCCTCGCCAGTAACCGCGCCAGCGACAGGAACACGCCGGTCAACGTCACGAGCACGAGAATCTGCGGCCACAGTTGCCAGATCGCAGCCTGACGCCAGAAGACTTTCAAATAGCCGTCAAGTGCCCACGCGTTGAAGGTCAGCAGCCCCACCTTCTGCATGCTCTCACTCATAAGAAATCGCGGGAACATGCTGCCGCCGAGAGCGGACATCGTCAGAATCAGGATCGTCGAAAAGCCAGAGAGCTGCGCGCGGCTTTTGGCCAGCGACGCGAGCACGAGGCCGAGCGCCGCCGCCGCCGCAGCCGTAAAGAGCGTCATGACCGCGAATCCGGGAAGATGCGAAAAGAGCGGCAATCCAAACGCCACTCTCCCCCACAGGAACATCACCGTCAGCTGTAGGCATCCAATCAGCGCGAGCAGAATCCACTTGCCGACGAGTACGCCGGTCATGCCGATGTTCGTCGAGAGCAGCCGCTCGAGCGTACCGGTTTCGGCCTCGTCCAGCAACGCACCGCCAGCGCCGGCGACGGAAGAGAACAGCAGAAACATCACGCCAATTCCCGCGGCGTAGAACGAGATCAGCGAACCGCGTCGATTATCCGTCCGCATTACGTCGACGACGTCGACGGTGATCGGCATTGCGCCGGTCGCGGTGCTGTTACCAGTGCCACTTGCGTGTCCCTGCGCCTTCAACCTCGGAAGCCACTGATCAACAGCGACCTTCTGCTGTGGCGTCATCGCCCCGGCGTATTTCTCGAACTGGCGCATCCCTCCCTGCATCAGGAGATCGGGCGCCGCCGTCATCGCCACCTTCTGTAGCAGCCCAAGGACCATCTGTGGTGCGATGCGATCGGAAACGTCGGAGAGCAGCTGCACAGACGGCCCGCCGCCGGCAAAACCGTTCGCCGAAAACGCTGCTCCCAGACCAGCAGGGATGACAACAGCAACGGGCACGTCACCGCCGCGAACCAGCCGCTCGGCTGCCGCGCGGTCGAGAACGGTGCCCTTGCCCGAAGCGTCGGTCGTCGTCTGCGTTCGCAGGCCTTTCTCATTCGTCAAACCTTCAATCAGGCGAGCACTGACTTCGCTGTGATCCTCGTCGACGACGGCGATGCGGATTCGTGCGGTCGCCGCATCTCCCTGGCCGCCAAAAACGCTCGCGAAGATCGAGAAGAACACAATGGGAAGGAGAAAGGTCAACGCCTGCGCAACGCGGTCGCGGCGCAGGTTGGTCCAGCCGACCCACATCAAAGTTCGCATTACTCGCGCAGCTCCCGGCCGGTTAAATGAATGAACACCGACTGCAGACTCGGACCGCGCACGTCGACGTCGTCGACGGCACGCCCCGCGGTCCTGATGTCATCGAGGAGTGGGGGCAATTCGGTGGCGACATCCTGCATCCGCGCTTTCAGGATGCGCCCGTCGCCATCGAGCGCCGAACCATTGTTGCGTCCGGTAATCTCGATCGCCGTATCTCCGTCGATCGGCGCGTCGAGCCGAAGCGTCACGAGGCGGAACCGGCCGACAGTCTGGTCGACCAGTTCTGACATGGTGCCGGCCGCGATGACTTTGCCGTGGTCGATGATCACGGTGCGCGAACACCGTGCTTCTGCTTCCTCGAGATGGTGCGTCGTCAACAGCAGCGAGACGCCCGACTGCGCGAGATCCGCGAGCATGTCGTAGATTCGGTCGCGACTCTGCGGATCGACGCCGACGGTTGGTTCATCGAGAAGGACGACGCGGGGCCGATGGAGGACGCCGCACGCAATGTTCAACCGGCGGCGCATTCCGCCCGAGAACTGCTTGACCAGGTCGGTTGCTCGATCCAAGAGACCGATCCGTTCCAGTGCCCAATCGACCTGGTGCGCGAGGTCTTTTCCGGTCAGACCGTGCAGGCCGCCGAATGCCTCGAGGTTCTCGCGCGCAGTCAGCAGCGGATACAGCGCAATTTCCTGAGGCACGATTCCGAGCTCCGGAGCCGTCCGCCTGCCATCGAGCACGCGATCGAACAGTCGAATCTCGCCGCCGTCGAGGCGCACGCGACCCGTGATCGCCCGAATGAGCGTGGTCTTTCCCGCGCCGTTTGGCCCGAGCAGCGCCAGCAACTCGCCATGCCGAAGCTCGAAGGTCGCGCCGTTCAGCGCGGCAACGTTCCCGAATCTCTTTCTGGCATCGCGGATCGAGAGAACGTTCATGCCGGTAGCTTACGTCGGATGATCGATGGCGTTCGCGGTTCCCGGCGAATGGCGGGCGCCGAGCGGCGGATGGCGAATCAGTCGCGTCCCTTTTCCTTGATTCGCTTCTGCGCGGCTTTCGTCAAGACCTTCCAGCGACGCCGTTCCTCGATTTGCGTGCGCTGATCGAGCTGTCGGGCGTGAAACGCCTGCTCGTTTTGCAGTTTGTGATAGCTCTCGAGACGCCCGCGCGCCAGTGCTCCCGACAACACCGCGTCGAGAACCGCGCATCCGGGTTCTTCCCGGTGGCGACAATCTCGAAATCTGCAACCGCTTGCGAGTTCGTCGATGTCGCCGAACGCATCGCGCACATCCCCGCTGTCCCAGAGCTGCAGTTCGCGCATTCCCGGCGTATCAATCAGGACTCCCGCTTCGGGCAGAACAATCATCTGGCGGGCCGTGCTCGTGTGCCTTCCGCGGCTGTCCGATTCGCGCACTTCGACCGTCTTCAGCAGGTCTTGTCCGACGAGGCGGTTGACGATGGTTGACTTCCCGACACCGGACGATCCCAGCAACGCCGCGGTCTGACCGGTACCGAGATATTGACGGAGTAGGTCGACACCCCCGGGCACCTGGCACGACACGACATGAACCGGGACATCGCCGACCGATGCGCGGACGACGTCTGCCATCGCCGCAGCGTCGTCCGCAAGATCAGCCTTGTTCAGAACCACAACCGGCGAAGCACCGCTTTCGACCGCGACCAGCAGATACCGTTCGATCCGTCGTGGATTGAAATCGCCGTCGAGACCGGCGACAAGAAACACGGTGTCGATATTTGCCGCGACAACCTGTTCCTCGGTTGGATCCCCCGCCGCCCGGCGCGAGAAGCGGCTTCGTCGCGGCAACACGGCGACGATTCGACTGTCACCGGAATGCTCCGGCGGCTGAACGGCAACCCAATCGCCGACCGCAGGGAAATCCGCGCGAGCCGTTGCGCGGTGGCGAAGACGGCCGGATACCCGCGCGAGCGACTCTCCCGCCTCGGTGATCACGCGATAGATGTGGGTGTGCTCGAGCGCGACGCGACCGGGAACAAGACCTTCAGCCGCAAAGGGAGCAAATGTGTCAGCCAGCGCAGGCGTCCATCCGAGGTGGAACAGCGCAGTCACGCGAGTGTCTGCGATGATACCCGTTCTTCGGCATCCGGGATCCGCCGTCCGGCATCCGGCATTCCGGGTTCTCGGGGCTGCTCCGCGGTTTTCAGCAAGCACCGCAGCACTTCCGCGACACTCCATGCCTGCGCAATGCACCCGCGCGGCACGTAGGGAGAATCAGCGTCGAAGATCTCACTGATCGAACCAACACACGCCTGGCTCACGTGTGCATCGAAGCCGAGAAGGAGATCTCTCGCGCCGCCGCGGTCGTCCGGATAGACCTTGAGCCACGCGTCGACGAACGGACCGATCAACCACGCCCAGACCGTGCCCTGATGATACGCCGCGTCGCGCGATCGCAGATCGCCAAAGTACTTCGGCTTGTAATCAGCATGTCCTGGCGCAAGTGAGCGGAGACCGACAGGCGTCAAGAGGCGATCGCGGACGACCTTCATTACAGCCGTCCAATGCTTGCGATCGAGGACGGGACTGTCCAATGAAATCGCAAACACCTGATTCGGCCGGCACGCAGTATCGTCCCCCTGCGGTCCGTCGACGACGTCGTACAGGTACCCGCCCGTTCCGTACCAAAACCGATCGTTGAACGCGCGCTCCGCTCGAACGGCCCTGCCTTCTAAATCGAGGGCCGGCGCACCGTCCGGAGCGCCAAGCTCATTGATCCAACGTTGAAGCAGACGCAGCGCGTTGAACCAGAGCGCGTTGATTTCCACTGCTTTCCCGCGCCGTGGTGTGACCACCCAGTCGTCGACCTTCGCGTCCATCCACGTCAGCTGATAGCCATCGGCCCCTTGTCTCAAGAGCCCGTCATTTTCGTCAACGACAATGCCGAAGCGCGTCCCCTGCACATGGCAACGAACGATCTCGATGAACGTCGGCAACAACACGCGAAGTGTGTCGTAATCCTCGGTCACCCGGACGTAACGGTCGACCGCGTGGAAAAACCACAAGGTGGCGTCGGCCGTGTGATAGAGACCTTCACGCGCGCCATCAGGAAACATGTTCGGGATCAGCCCATCTCGAACGTAGTGGCCGAATGTGCGCAGGATGTAGGCCGCCTCACGATAGCGACGCGTGGACAGCGTCAGTCCTTCGAGACTGATCATCGTGTCGCGGCCCCAGTCGGTGAACCAGTGATACCCCGCGATCACAGTACGAACGTGTTCACCGGCGGCGCGTGCCCGTGCCGCTTCCTCTGCGCGCCCGGCGGGTGTGATCACGAATTGATCGGCCGCAAGCACGAGCTCGCACGCAAGATGCTCGCGAGGCGGACCGGCGATCTCGAGCAAGTGACGACGCCGCTCGAGTTCAGCCTGCGCGGCATGTTCTGGACTCAACGCTTCGATGGATTCCCACGTTTCGCTCGAGGCAATCAGCGTCACCGGCTGGCTCTCGTGCAGATCCACGCGAAAGTATCCAGGGCTCCACAGCGATCCTACCGACTCGTAGCCCCGCAGCTTCTCCATCGTGTAAGGGACTTCGGGCGTGCCCACTTCATCGAGCGTGAGCGCGGCGCGTTCGCCGTGCAGCCGCAGCCGGAGCACGGGAAGACCTGGTCCGGCACACACCTCGTAGCGGTTTTTCACCGCACTGACCGTGTAAGGCAAGGAGCCGCCTTCGGTGACAGGTGCTTCGTACGAACGGAAATGCATAGACGGCCGCAGAGTCAGGCGAATCGGGCCTTTGCCGGCCAGCAGGCGGTACGTCACATGGGTGGTGTTGTGGCCGTGCGGCATCAGCAGCCGCTTCTCGACTCGGAAGCCGTCGAAGTCGTACACCCAGACCGGCAGGCCGAGATCGAGACGAAACTCGATCAAGTGACCGCCTCGATCCGCGGCGTTCGTTCCGGCAATCTGGTTTTCGTCGCCGAGCCAGGCGACCTGCCCAGTGCCGAACCGCACGCGTTCGAGAAGATGGTTAAGGAGGACCATGCGCCCGAGGGGTGCCGGCAGAGACGATACGAGAAGACCGTGATAGCGGCGAGTGACGACCCCAGCCACTGTGCCCGATGCGTAGCCACCAAGCCCGTTTGCGACGAGCCATTCGAGCCGCGGCATTGGTGCGTCAGCGTCCCTGTCCTGCGGATTTTCAATTCGGCGCGTCAATTCAAGCGGTGCCATATTCCGTTACGGGCGTGCCGAGCAGCAGAACGGCCGCTTCGCCAGGCAGTCTCCATTCCGACTGCTGGTTGAGCGGTGCAGTGCCGTCGCCACCGTAGGCTATCGACTCGCTGCTCCACAGAAGTGACCAGCCATCCGGCCCTGGAGGTGCGAGCAGCGGTTCCGGCGCAGGGCTCAGGTCCAAATCGCGCCCAAGATTCACGATCAGGAGGTAGTGCTCCGCGCGTCCAAAGTATCGAAGTGCCATGACGTTGGTCCGCAGAACCGCGCCATCGATACGTTCGGGATTCGAAATCGTCTTGTGGTCACGCCGGAGCCGCAACAGGTCGCGGTGGAGCGCATACGCCCACGCGTGCGTCGTCCGCTGATTCAAATCGAGCTTGCACTCGAGAAACGTCGCTTCGTCCACTGGTGACGGCAATGCTGGACCGACGGCAGGATCCGACATACTCGCGAACTGTGAAAGAAATTCGCGGCGGCCGCTGCGGATCGGCTCGCGGAGCTCCTCGCGGTGATCGGCAAAGAACAGAAACGGCGCCGAGGACGCGAACTCCTGTCCTTGAAACAGGAGCGGCGTCGCCGGTCCGAGCAAGGTCAGCGCGGTCATCGCGCGATATCGCCCTGGAGATGACAATCGATGGAGACGGCGACCGAATGCCGAGTTCGCGACCTGATCGTGATTCTCGATGTAAGCGACAAACGCACGAGACGGAAGATCGAGTGCAGGCGTGCCACGTGGTTTGTTCTGCCACCCGTACCACTGCCCCTGATACAGATACCCGTACTTCGCGCAGGCGATGAGTTCCGCCGCCGAGCCGGTGTAATCCGTGTAGTAGGCTTCGCGCCGGCCCGTCAATGCCACGACCGCCGTGTGGTGATAATCGTCATTCCACAACGCGTCGAGTCCATATCCTCCTTCCGCCGGCGGCCGAACCAGCTTCGTTTCCTGCGGTTCGTTTTCAGCAATCAAATAGATGCGCTTCTGTCCGGCCGCTTCGCGCGCCCGACGAACCATGGATTCGATAACGTGCTCGCGCGACGCATCCTTGATGTCCTGTGTGGCGTCGAACCGCAGACCGTCAAAATGAAACTCATCGATCCAGTAGCCGGCGTTCTCGACGAAGTAAGCGCGCGCCGGTTCGCTCTCTTCAAAGTTGATCGCGCGTCCCCAGTCGTTCTTGTATCGATCAGTGAAGTAGTCCGCGGAGAACTCTTCCAGGTAGTTGCCATCGGGACCGAGATGGTTATAAACCACGTCAAGGATCACGCCGAGTCCGGCGACGTGCGCGCGATCGATGAACGCGCGCAGATCGTCTGGTGTGCCATACAGCCGTGTCGGAGCATACAGGTTGACACCGTCGTATCCCCAGCCGAAGCGACCGGCGAAGTCACCGACCGGCATCATTTCGATCACGGTGATACCGAGATCGGCTAACGCGTCGAGTTCATTTGCCGCGGCAGTCCACGTGCCCTGGGGCGTGAACGTGCCGACGTGCATCTCGTACAGGACCTGACCCGCTGGTTTCACTCCAGCCCACGCCTGATCGGTCCATTTGAAGGCGTCGGGATCGACGACTTCGGATGGCCCGTGCGGTCCATCCGGCTGAAAACGCGAGACGGGATCCGGCCGGAGTCGGTCGCCGTCCAACCGAAACCAGTACCGGGTTCCGGCGGAAACGCCCGAGACAGTCCGCTCGAACATGCCGTCCTCGCCCCGCGTAAGTTCGTGGCTCTCACCACGATCGATCACGAACTCCACGCGCCTGCACCGAGGCGCCCAGACCCGCACCTCCGCGGTTCGCGAACCTAACAGCTCGACCCCGCCCGACAAGCGACGCTTCGAGGGTGAAATCGGCACCGTTTATGGCCTCGCGCGTCTGCGATCGCGACGGGCCAAACGCGCGATTTCCGCGGTGAGCAAAGCCGGCTCCACCGGCTTTGGCAGATCCCGATGAACCTCAGAAATGAGCCGACCCAGACGCGAATCGCTTCGCCCATGCGCCGTCAACGCCATGGCGGGAATGCGTCCGCCGCGGTCTGAATCGAGCGACTCGACTCTCCCGACGAGCGAATACGAATCGTGACGCGGCGAGTCCGCATCGCTCACGAGAACATCCGGATGCCACGCCTCGAGCGATTCGAGTGCCTCCGCAACGGACCCCGCAATCTGCACCTCGGCGCCGCGTTGATGTAGGACCGTCCGCAGCAGCTCGCCTGCTTCAGCGTCGTGATCGACGACGAGCACACGCATGCCGTGGAGTGAATCTGTCGCGAATGGACCAACAGTCGATATCTCACGACGCGGTTCAAATCCGCGGAGCTCTACCGATTGAGCCGGAAGTCGGATGATGAAGATGGCCCCGGCACCGTCGTCGCGATTCCGTGCCTCGATCTCACCGCCGTGCAATTCGACGAGTTGCTTGACGAGCGCAAGGCCGACACCAAGCCCGCCCGACACGCGGGTCAGCGATGAATCGGCCTGAGTGAAACAATCGAAAATGCGCGGCAGAAAACTCGGATCGATGCCCGGACCACTGTCGGTCACTTTGAGGGTGGCTTCGTCGCCGTGGGTCGCGGCAACTACTGCGACCCTGCCCCCGCGCGGCGTGAACTTGATCGCATTCGATAAGAGGTGCCACACGATTTGACGTAGACGCGCTGGATCACCAAGGACAACGACCGGCGACTTTGGGATCGTCACGTCGAGCGACACCTCTTTCGCTCGGGCGGCAGATTCCGCCGCCGATGCCGCCTGCCGTGCCGCTTCACCGATCGTCGTGGGTTGACACTCAAGCTGCAACTCGCCGGTCAACGCTTTCGATACTTCGAGCAAGTCACCCGTCAGTTGAGCCTGCAGCTTGACGTTGCGCTCGATGGTTTCGAGTCCGCGATTCGACAGATCGCGATCGAGTTTGCCAGTGCGCAGGAGATGGACCCATCCGAGTACCGCATTAAGGGGTGTTCGAAGTTCGTGAGACACAGTCGCGAGAAACTGATCTTTCATCCGATTTGCCGCCTCGCCTTCGCGGCGGGCTGCATGGGCCGCACGAGTCTGCCGTTCCGCAGAGCGTCGGGCGGCGCGAAGTTCCGACACGACGGCCGTTAACAGCAGACCCTGCAATACGAAGAGGGCAAGGTGAGTTGCAACCTCCGCGACCGTAGAGGGCTCCCGGGATGCGCCCACCCACCCCAGCGCCGCGCCAAGAATGACTGCCGCCAGCGCCGGACCGGTCCCGGCAAACCAGGCGCTCGCGAGCACTGCCGTTCCGAGAAGAAGGAACTTGCTCACCTCATCCAGCGCAGTGGCGGTCGTCGCGTCGACGATGAACACGATCGACACCGCTGCCATCGCGATCGCAAAACGCAGCGGCGCTGGAAAGGTCGGAAACGGGTAGGCGTCAGCCGGTCGACTCATAACGGTTCAGCAGCGCGTGTTGGCACGTCACTGCTATCCCGTCCGTCGTCGCAACGGGCATGCCACGCTTGGGTCAGTTCGTTGAGAGGCGAGTCGGACGCTCGGAGGCTGCGATCTGCGCGTTATCCAGTGTTTCAGCTGCGTCGGGCGAGGATGTCCCCGATGCCTCGGGCTGCTCGGGGCGCACGACGTCCGCAGGCCCGAGAACCTCGTCAATCAGCCCATATTCCCTGGCACGAGCGGCATCGAGATAGAAATCGGTGCGCTTGGTGTCTCGGATGATTTGCCGAAGGGGCTTTCCGGAACGATCGGCCAGTATTCGATAGATCTGGCTCTGCATCTGCTTGAGGCGGTCGAGATGCTGGGCTGCGGCGGAGGTGGATTGCCACCCTGCCCATTTCGCCGGTTCGTGAATCATGATCCACGAGTGTGGAAACGCGAACCGCCTTCCGTGGCTGGCCGCCTGCAAGACGATCGACCCCATCGAGTAGGCCATACCCTGAACGACGATGGTGATCTCGTACCCGGTAGAGACGAGATACCTGATGGTGTCGTGGAGTGCCAACCCATCCGTTACATTGCCGCCAGCGCTGTTGATATAGATCGTGATCGGTTTGCGGTTTTCGTTCGCGAATTCACGAAGCCGCTCGATCGCCTGCCGCGCGGTGTCCTTCTCGATGTCGCCGACTAGATAAATGTCACGAAGTCGATCGGACTGTTCTTTTTTGACGAGTTCTCTGACCGCATCGACCAATTCATTGAGCAAACGATCACTGAATTCGCTCATGAGTGTTTCGTTCGCATGAGCCATGCCGAATTCAGCCAGCTGAGCGGTCACCGATTGGAATGACGAATTTCTCAGCGGTATGCGTCTCCGAGAAACTCACAACCTTCACATCGACGAGGCCAGCTTTCTTTCCCGCCGCCATCACTTCCGACTCGGTGATGGCCGCCGATCCTTTTGGCCTAATCACCCACAGGGCGCCACTCGGTTTCAACGATCGCTTCAGGGCACGCAGCCCATCGAGCAGGTCACGCCGCGATGCGCCGAAGAAGAGCAGGTCGGTCCCTTCGGCGGGAGCGATCCTGACAACGCGCGCGCCTCGCGCCTTTATTTCTCGCACGAGATCCGCATGTCGCTCGCCGGCAATCAGCGCGGTCATGCCTGCCTTGACACCGAGTTTGTCGAGCCTCGACGGGGGATTTGTAATCCGATTCGCCCAGCGGCTGGCGACGGCGCCAATATCAAAGATCGCTGTTGTCTTGCCGAACCGCACAACCAACGCCCCCTCATTCGCAACTGCGGACGCGATGCTCTTCAAAGGAATCGCGAGTCGCGTAGGGCCGCGAAAGATCAAATCATGCTGCTCGAGGACCGCCTTTCCTTCAGCAACCTCGCCCCCGAGCCGGAGGGTACACTCTGCCTCGTATCCCATCGATCAACTCCTTGCCTGCGATCCGGCGAGCCGCTTCTCGAGCGAGGCCAGGTAGGACCGGATCGTGCCTTCGTACCCAAAAATGAATCGAGCCATGAATCGGAACAGCGGGTTATAGATCTCGCCGTGTTCAGTGATGGTGAGTCGGCTTCCTGCCTCCTCCGGCGTGATCTCGTAGGTCCACGTCCCGCCGAATGGCAGTTTCGGATCCGCGATCCGTACGGCCAGGACGCGCGGCGCTTCCATGCGTTCCACAGCGAGCGTCATCTTTCCTGATCGTCCCTCCTCGATCCAGACGGGATAACGGTTGCGATCCGGGAGCCGTTCGACGCGCGTGACGCCTGCACGCCATGAGGGAAAGCCCCCGACATTCGTGATGGTCGACCAGATCACATCTGGAGGAGCTGGAAAGCTCTTCGCCACCGAGGCACGGTGTGACTGTCCGAGACGCGATCCAATCACTGCCGCCAGCGCGAGCACGAGAACAAGCGCGACGATGGTCATCAGAACCCACTTCATAGCGGTTGCTCCTTAGCTGGTTGGGTTGGAGGAGCGACGTGCGGTCTGTGCGAGGCCGTCGCGAGAAGCGCGAGGCCGTGAATCGCGGCGGCACGCTCGCCTTCGGTCAATCGCGAGAGAAGCGCCTCGACACGGGACGGATCCAACACCGACGAGGCTTCGCGGACACGCACGCCCGCCGATGTCAGTCGCACATGCACGCGGCGGCGGTCGGCGCCGTCGCGGGCGCGAGCCACGTAGCCCTTGCGTTCGAGTCGATCGATTGCCAGCGACATCGTGGCAGGCGTGACTCCCATGTGTCGCGCGAGATCGTTGACGGTTGTCGGGTCGATTTCATCGAGGTGGTCGAGGATGCTCGCCTGGTGCCGGCTCAGGAGCCGTCGGGAGTCGGGATCGCGGACGTGGCGCGTGTGGCAGGCGAAGTAGATCTGGGGATAGAGCGTCAGCACCTGTCGCACGGCGTCGACCATCGAAGTCATGTCAGGCAGGAATAATACATTGTTTTGTCAAAATAAATTAAAATAGTTGCAAAAGTCCTAAACCACAGCGTGGAGGATTCCGTCCAATTGCGCGTTACTTCTGCGGTTGTCGCTACTTGCTTCTCGCTTCTCGTCGCCCTAGTCTTCACTCGATGCGGCGACTGACGAGCGAAAAGCGCAGCGACACGAGTGTTCGTTTTCGGGACGACGGGGTTCGCAAACGGTCATCCTTCAGCCATCGAGGCCCCAGGCTTAGGCCAATAACTATAGGATATTCAGCGTGTTAGTCATGACGTCCGCAGTGGCACTCGATTTGGACTGACTGTGCACACTCGTCCGCCTTCGCGCTAGACGCGCGTGCGCGCGCGCTAACGGCGAGACGGCTCCAGGCACAGAGGCAATTAAATGGTCGACATCGCAAGATCACCCGAATTCAAGCGGAAAAAGAAAATCCGTCAAATCCTGTACGGCACCGCCGCGCTCGTTGTCATCATCCTGATTTCAGTTGGCGTGTCGCGGCTCAAGCCGGCCGCACCGTCAGTCGAACGCTCGACGATCTGGATCGGCACGGTCAAGCGCGGCCCGATGATTCGACAGGTTCGCGGATCGGGAACCCTGGTGCCGGAAGAGATCCGGTGGATCCCCGCGACCACGTCGGGACGGATCGAAACGATTCTGCTGCGTCCCGGGGCGCAGGTGAAGCCGGACACGGTCATCCTCGAGATGAGCAATCCCGACCTTCAGCAACAGGTCAGAGAGGCGCAGCTGGCCTATCAGTCGGCGCAAGCCGCGTTTGTCAACCGCAAGGCCGAGCTCCAAAGTGCGTTACTGAACCAACAGAGCGACGTGGCGAGCATCAAGGCGGCGGCTACCAAGGCAGCCTTGACGCTCGAGGCACAGGACAAGCTGTACAAAGATGGTCTGGTCTCAGAGATCCAGTTCAAACAATCGAAAAGCGATAAGGAAGAACTGGAGAACCGGCTGAAGATCGCTGAGAACCGTCTCATAATCTCGACCGAAGGGACGCAGTCGCAGCTCGCGCCGCAGGAGGCGGACGTCGATCAAAAGCGCGCGGCCTACGAGCTGCGCATACGCCAGCTCGATGACCTGAAGGTGAAGGCGGGCATGAGCGGCGTCCTGCAGGAAGTGCCGGTCGAGCGCGGTGCTCAAGTACAGGCCGGCGCTCCCCTCGCGCGCGTCGCCGATCCCACGACCTTGAAGGCCGAGGTGCGCATCGCAGAAACACAGATGAAGGACATTCGCATCGGGCAGTACGCCGAGGTCGACACCCGGAACGGAACCGTGAAGGGCAAGGTCGCTCGACTGGACCCGAAGTCCACGGGCGGCACGGTCGGCGTGGATATCACCCTCGAGGGGGAGCTACCGTCGAGCGCCCGGCCTGATCTGAGCGTCGACGGCACGATTCAACTCGAAAAGCTCGATAACGTCGTCTTCGTCGAGCGGCCCGCGTTCGGTCAGGAGAACAGCACGGTCGGTCTGTTCAAACTGACCGGCGACGGCGAAGCCATCCGGACCAACGTGAAGCTTGGCCGCACGTCTGTCAGTCAGGTTGAAATCCTCGAGGGATTGCAACCGGGTGATCAGGTCGTTCTGTCGGACATGTCCGCGCAGGACTCATTCGATCGGATTCGGATTTCCGGGTAAAGCAGCACAACGTCGCTCGCCGGCCTCCGCCGGCGCGTGAGAAAAGGAGCCACGATGAACACGTCCGCGCCGACGCTGATCCATCTTGACGGCGTCACCAAGGTTTTTTTCACCGACGAAGTCGAGACGCACGCGCTTGCCGGAATCCACCTGGAGATCAAGACCGGCGAGTACATTGCGATTGCCGGGCCATCGGGCTGCGGCAAGTCCACGCTGCTGTCGATCCTGGGCCTGCTCGATTCACCGACGGAGGGCAAGTACACGTTGAACGGCAAGCCCGTCGCGGACCTCCCCCTCTCGGAACGCGCGCGTGTGCGCAACCGCGAGATCGGGTTCATCTTTCAGAGCTTCAACCTGATTGGCGACTTGAATGTCTACGAGAACGTCGAGCTTCCGCTGACGTATCGCGGCATGAAGTCCGCCGAACGCAAAGAACGCGTGATGGCCGCGCTCGAGAAAGTCGGCATGGCGCATCGCGCCAAGCACCTGCCCAGCCAGCTCTCTGGCGGTCAGCAGCAGCGGGTGGCCGTCGCTCGCGCGGTCGCGGGTTCCCCATCGATTCTGCTCGCCGACGAACCGACCGGAAACCTGGACTCGAAGAACGGCGAAGCAGTGATGGAACTGCTGCGCGAACTGCACCGTGAAGGCGCCACCATCTGCATGGTGACCCACGACCCGCGTTATGCGCGCCACGCCGATCGATCGATTCATCTCTTTGACGGCCGTGTCGTCGAGGAAGACGGCAGCAGGCATCGGGGCGAGAAGGAGCTCGAAGAGAGCGGCTTCGACGTGACCCACTGAGGTAAAGCCTTCAGCTTGCAGCTTTCAGCCAACAGCTCTCGCGGGCTGATGGCTGACAGCTGACCGCTGATCGCTGACTATGCTCATCACCGACCATCTTCGCAATCCCCGCAACGAATCGGTTGAAACCGTCAGGCACCCTGTGCGGTTGAGTGAGCCGCGAGTGCTGATCGCCGACGACCAGGCCGACGTCCTGGAAGCGCTCCGCCTGCTGCTGAAGGCCGAGGGTTTTCAGCTCGAAACCGCGTCGTCGCCCGCCGGCGTGCTGGCGGCGGTTGAAGCGCGCGAGTTCGACGTCGCGCTCATCGATCTCAATTACGCGCGGGACACCACCTCTGGCGAAGAAGGACTCAACCTGCTGTCGCGCATCCAGAGCATCGATCCGACGCTGCCGGTCGTGGTCATGACCGCGTGGGGCAGCGTCGAAGTCGCGGTCGAGGCGATGCGGCGCGGGGCGCGCGACTTCGTTCAAAAACCGTGGGACAACGCGCGGCTGCTGGCGATTATTCGCACGCAAATCGAACTCAGCCAGGCGCTCCGCAAGGGGCAACGTCTCGAGGCCGAGAACTCGCTGTTACGCGGCGAGGGCATGCCGAAGCTGATCGCGGAATCGTCGGCGATGCAGAGCGTGCTGCAGGTCATCTCGCGCATCGGACCGTCGGACGCCAACGTCCTGGTCCTCGGCGAGAACGGCACCGGCAAGGGGGTCGTCGCCCGCGCCCTGCACGCCGTCTCGAGCCGCGCGTCACGGCCGATGGTGGTCGTCAATTCAGGCGGCGTCTCGGAAGGCGTGTTCGAGAGCGAGTTGTTCGGGCACGTGCGCGGCGCGTTTACCGATGCGAAGAGCGATCGCGTCGGCCGCTTCGAACTGGCCGATCAAGGCACGCTCTTTCTCGACGAGATCGCGAACGTTCCACTGAGCCAGCAGGCCAAGCTTCTGCGCGTGATCGAGACCGGCGAGTTCGAGCGTCTGGGTTCCTCACGGACGCGGCGTGTCGACACACGGATCATTTCGGCGACCAACGCCACTCTCGTCGACGAGGTCAGCGCGGGACGATTTCGACAGGACCTGCTCTTCCGGTTGAACACGATCGAGATCAGGCTGCCTCCGCTGCGGGATCGTCGCGAGGACATCCCGCTGCTGGCGCAACACTTCCTGCGCCAGCACGCACAGCGGTATCGCAAACGGCTGACCGGCTTCGAAAGCAGCGCGATGCAGATCCTGCTCGAACATCCGTGGCCGGGAAACGTGCGCGAACTCGATCATGCGATCGAGCGCGCCGTCCTGATGGCGCCGGGGCCGCTGGTGAAAGCCGCGGACCTGGGTCTGCGCGCGGCTCGTGAAGGAGGCGGACGGCTCGAGGACATGAGCCTCGAAGACGTCGAATGCTTCCTGATCAAGAAGGCGATGACGCGCTTCGACGGCAACGTGAGCCAGGCGGCAAAGGCGCTCGGTCTGAGCCGCAGCGCCCTCTACCGCCGGCTGCAGCGATACGGTCTCTAGAAAGGGAAAGCGCCTGCGGCCCGAGCGAGGCGCCGGAGGGAAGCGACGCGAAGCGGCGCCGCCGAGCGAGAGCGAGCGGGGGTGGGGCCCCGCGAGCAATAAAAATGCGGACAGCCGCCTCACAGGGTAAATTTGTCGCTCGCAGATGGCCACACCGAAGCGTGAACCCCGCCTAAGTCACGACCGCCGCATCCTCCTGATGGCGCTCGCCTCGGCACTTCCCGGGGCCGCGATTTCACTCATCTTTCTCTGGACCGGCGACTATACGCCGAAGGTCCAGTGGACGCTCTCGGTTCTCATCATCACGTTCTGTCTCGGCTTCGCGTTTGCGCTTCGCGAGCGCGTCGTCCTGCCGCTGCAGACGCTGTCGAATCTGCTCGCCGCGCTGGGGGAAGGAGACTTCTCCATTCGCGCGCGCGGCGCGCGCGGCGGCGATCCGCTCGGCGAGGTGATGATCGAAGTGAACGCGCTGGTCGAGACACTTCGCCATCAGCGCCTCGATGCGCTCGAGGCGACCACGCTCTTGCGGAAGGTGATGGCGGAGATCGATGTCGCCGTGTTCACGTTCGATGAAGATCAGGAGTTGACGTTCGTCAATCGCGCCGGCGCGCGGTTATTGAGCCAGGCGGCCGAGCGCCTGCTCGGTCGGCACGCAGAGGATCTCGATCTTGGCGACTACCTGACCGGCGAAGCGCCACGCGTCATCAACACGGCATTTCCGGGCGGTGTTGGCCGCTGGGAAATCCGCCGCAGTCAGTTTCGCCAGGGCGGCCGCCCGCACGAGCTGCTGGTGCTATCGGATCTGAGCCAACCGCTTCGCGAGGAGGAGCGGCAAGCGTGGCAGAGACTGATCCGCGTCATCGGACACGAAATGAACAACTCGCTCGCGCCAATCAAGTCGATTGCCGGCAGCCTGGCGACGATCGTCGAACGCGATCCCCCTCCGGCCGACTGGCGCGACGACGTGCAACGCGGACTTGGGGTCATCGCCTCACGGTCGGAGGCGTTGAGCCGTTTCATGAACGCGTACGCGCGGCTGGCGAAACTTCCTCCGCCCAAGCTCGCGCCGCTGGATGTCGGGACGTTTGTCGATCGCGTCGTGACACTCGAAAAGGCGCATCACATTTCCGTTGCGATCGGTCCACGGCTGACGATCCAAGGCGATGGCGATCAGCTCGAGCAACTGCTCATCAATCTCATTCGAAACGCTGTGGATGCTGTTCGCGAGACCGGCGGTGGCGTGGTCGTCGGGTGGCAACGCCTGGGTGGTTCGTACCCGCCGGCGATGGAGTTGTGGGTCGAGGATGAAGGCCCCGGACTGTCCAATACCGGCAATCTTTTCGTACCGTTCTTCACGACAAAGCCAGGCGGTTCGGGCATCGGCCTCGTCCTGAGTCGCCAAATCGCCGAAGCACACGGCGGCAGCCTGGTTCTCGAGAATCGCACGGATCGTCAAGGCTGCCGCGCCAGCCTGCGACTGCCGTTGCACGCCTTCGCGCAGCTGCGTGCTGATAACATGGCCCACACCGCGTCGTAGCGAAGGGGCGGTATCGGTCAACCGCGCGCAACGCTGACAATCACGCCGGTTCGACGATCGATTTCGAAGATTCGAGTCTCGAAAAGTTCAGGTGGCTGTCCAGGCAGACGACCGCGGATCGTCACCCGCCAAACTCGATGTCCTGCCGCTGAAGCTTTGACTGCTTCGACGCTCGATGGCGCGAACGTCACCTGTGATCGTGCGATGTCAACCGCACGCTCGCGGGTGATCTCCGTCATCGTCGAGCGCGCGCATCCGGCCAGGAGCAGTGCGCTCACGACAAGCAATGCAATCGACCGTAAGCGTGGCATAAAGGGCCGGACGCTCGGAGCGTCCGGCTTTGCATCCAATCGGTGCTACTGGTGGTCGCGCTCCGGATCGGCCCAGAACACATGAGTGATGATCTTGTGGCCGCGCCCGAAATCGAGTTCAAAGGTTTGTGCGCGTCCATTCCGGCTGGAGCTTACGAGACGGCCCCACTGTCCAGGGCCATCAACGCTCAGATCCGACATCGCGGCCGGCGCGCCGTGTGGCAGTAAGGCTCCAATGGTCGTGGTGGTGTCGCGATGGGAGTAGATCTCGACGATCTCGTCGTAATCATGCTGATCCGGATGTTCGTTGCTCGGACCGTAAGCACCACCACCCGCCGGCTCGTTCGTGTAGTCCATGCACGATCCAAGATTCGTGTTCGCGAAGTTTTCATCCTGGTGATCGAGGCCAAAGTCGTGGGCGATTTCCTGGCAGGTGACGAGACGCCGCCACGCGTCAGTGTCATACCGTGGCATGTTGAAGTAATAGTCGTTCAGCTTGGTGACGCCCTGAGTGATGTGAGTGCCACCGCTGACCCAGATCTGCGCAATCCCCAGCCAGCCGGTATTGCCGTACCGCGAGTTGCACACTTCTATCCTTCCTGCGGTCGGACGGCAGTTCTTGGGGTTCGCCTGTCCTGCAACTTTTTGCAGGTCGAGGACCGCCGACTGACTCCAGTCGGCGATCGCCTCGTCGAGAAACGCATCCCACTGACTGCTGACGTTATCGCCGGCCTTCAATGTGAACGTGTCCGTTGTGCGAGCCCAGTGATAACCGTTCCAGGAATGATTTGCCGACAGAGTCGCTCCGGCCAGCATTGCGACGAACACACCGATACCGAGTCGGACAGAAGAATTGGGCATTAGGGGACCCTCCAAGGGAGACTGAAGCGTTCGGTGGGGAGTGCCCGTTAGTATACGCGAAGATGTGACAGACTGCCGGTCCAAGATCGCATGTGCGGTTGAGCGCCACTGAAATTACAAGGGTGGAATTACAAGAATGTGGAGACGATTTTTCGACGGGACTGTTCAGCCTCGAGCGCTGTTCATTGCTCTTGCAGCGACGCTGGTTGCTGCCTGGGTTGTATCCAGGCTTGCGCGACGGCTGGCGACGGCGGGCCTGCGCGCCATGCTGCACGACACGGTGGCAACATCGAGCCCGCACGTGCGGGCGCCGCTGCGAATCATTTCAGCAACCGCTTTCGCGCTGGCCGCCGCCGTGTTGCTCTTCCCCGCGTTCGAACTCGCGGGGCTGAAACCGCGCACCGGGGTGCATCTCCGCGACCTCTCGGATTGGACCTTTGATGCGGGCCTGAAAATCGTCCTGATCGTGTTCCTCGCTTACGCGACCGTCAGAATCACTGCTCTCGTCGTTCGCCGCTTCGAGCACGAGATGAGTCTGGGCACTGATCTGGACGCGCTGGAACGCGGCAAGCGCGCTCGCACCGTCGGCTCAGTCATTCAAAACGTGACGACAGCGCTCGTGGTCGGGATCGCGATGCTGATGGTGCTGCACCTGCTCGATCTCGACATCACGCCAGTCCTGACTGGAGCCGGTATCGCCGGACTTGCCGTGGGGTTCGGCGCGCAGACGCTCGTCCGCGACATCATCAGCGGCTTCTTTCTCATTCTCGAAGATCAGATCCGGGTTGGCGATGCGGCGTCAATCAACGGCGCGGATGGAATCGTCGAAGCCATCAACCTGCGCACCGTCGTTCTGCGCGATGCAGAGGGAACCGTTCACGTTTATCCGAACGGCGCGATCAACAACCTCGCAAACCGCAGTAAAGACTTTTCGTATTACATGGTCGATCTGTCGGTGTCGTATTACGACGATCCCGATCGCGTCGCCGCCGTGCTGCGCGAGATTGGCGCCGAGATGCAGGCCGACCAGACGTTCGGACCGTCCATCCTTGAGCCGATCGAAGTGCTCGGGGTTGATTCGTTCGGTGACTGGTCGGTGAAATTGAAGGCGCGGATCAAGACCGTGCCGCTCAAGCAGTGGTACGTCGGCCGCGAGTTCCGGAAGCGCGTGGTCAAGGCATTTGTGCACAACGGGTTCGCGATTCCGTTCCCGGTTCCGTCAACCGCGACGCCGCCGTCTTCACCTGAGACTCTTCAGTAGCCGCTGCCAGGCGCCGTCGCAGGCTTCTGCCCGCGCGATTCCTGAACGATCTTGACGCCGGCGCTGGCGCCGACGCGGCTCGCCCCGGCGGCAACCATGGCCTTGAGGCCCTCGAGATCGCGCACCCCGCCAGCAGCCTTGACGCCCATGTCCGCCCCGACGACGCGTCGCATCAGCGCGACATCGGCAGCGGTTGCGCCGCCCGACGCGAATCCGGTCGAGGTTTTCACGAAGTCCGCAGCCGCCGCCTTCGCCAGCGTGCACGCGGTGATCTTTTCGTCGTCGGTCAGCAACGCGGCCTCGATGATCACTTTGCTCGTCACGCCGCACTGCCGGCACGGCTCGACGACCGCTTCAATATCCCGTTCGACCGTTCGAAGATCGCCCGATTTCAACGCGCCAATGTTGATCACCATGTCGATTTCGGTGGCGCCATCGAAGATCGCGCGGCGCGTTTCGTAGTTCTTCGCGTCGGCGGGCGTCGCGCCGAGCGGAAAGCCGACAACGGAACAGACGCCAACGCCGCTGCCGCGCAGGAGCCGAGCCGCGGTCGCCACCCAGGTGGGATTCACGCACACGGTGGCAAAGTGAAACTCCGCCGCTTCACGGCATAACCGCTCAATGTCCGCCCGGGTGGCATCGGGCTTCAACAACGTGTGGTCGATCATGCCCGAGACGCCGGCGGCGCCGCCGGCCGCGTGAACACCGAGACGTGTCGCGCCGGCATCAATGACACCGCGAAGTCTCTCGGGGCAGCAGTCGAGAAGCACCGAGTGGCAGGCGCATCGCGAGGCTCCCGCGTTCGACGAACTCTGTGCCGCGATCACCTCTTCGGTGATGATGTCGATCAGCCGCTGGAGGTCCTGTGGGTTCAACACATCAGTCCCTGGAGAAACGTTCCTCGAGGCGCCGGATTTTTATCAAGCGCCGGATGTGGCGGGCCTCGCGCATCGGCGTGCCGAGCCAGACGTCGACAATACGCATCGCCGCATCCGGCCCATCGATGAGCGATGTTCCAAGGGTCAATACGTTAGCGCCGTTGTGTTCGCGGGAATATCGGGCGATGGTTTCTGTCGAACACATCGCCGCCCGCACGCCGCGCACCTTGTTGGCCGCGATCGCGGACCCGATGCCGGCCCCATCGATCGCGATCCCGGCGTCGGACTCACCTCTCGCGACGCTGCGCGCGACCTCGCCCGCGATATCGGGATAGTCGACGCTCTCGGCGGTATTCGTCCCAACATCGATCACGGCAAGGCCGCGGCCGCGGAGGTGTTCGACGAGCGCCCGTTTCATGGCAATCCCGTTGTGATCGTTGCCGATGACCACACGCCGGATGTCGCTGGTCGGCGCAAGATTGCCCGGCAACCCTTCGTCGCTCGAACCGGAGCGAACGACCGTCACTCGACGGGCGGCCAGCGTATCGCGCGCCAGCGGCGTCACATGGCCGGTCGGCGAGAGCTCGACTGTGGCGCCGAGATCGAGCGTCCGCGCGTCGGCTTCAGTGATGATGTCGAATTTTTTCATCCCAGCTAGCTTTCGTCGTCGAGGACCGCGATGTACGGGAGATTGCGAAATTGCTCGGCAAAGTCGAGACCGTAGCCAACAACAAAGTGATCTTCGATCGTAAATCCGATGTATTCGACGGTCACCGCGACCTGGCGTCGCGAGGGCTTGCTCAACAAACATGCCGTACGAAGCGTTTTCGGTGACCGTGCTCGCAGAATCTCCTGAAGATAGGTCAGCGTCAGACCCGTATCGACAATATCTTCGACGATGACGATGTGCCGTCCCTGCAACCCCGAGTCGAGATCCTTGAGCAGCCGCACTTCACCTGACGATTTCGTGCTCTTGGCATAACTCGACACGGCAATGAAGTCGAGCGTCACGCGTGTGCTCATCGCGCGCACCAGGTCGGCCGTGAACATGAAGCCGCCTTTCAGCACGCAGACGAGATGTATTTCCTCCCCCGCCGGGTACTCGCGCTCGATCTGTCCGGCCAGCTCGCGAATCCGGGTCTGAATGGTCGAGGCATCGAGCAAAACGTTCATCGAACTGCTGCCTTCACTTTCTCAGCCAGAGCCCTGGCGTCCGCCAACACGCGCGTTTCGTCGAGTGTCGTCACTTTTCGATCGCGCATCAGAATGCGGCCGTTGACGATCGTCGTCTTCACATCGTCGCCGCGCGTCACGTAGACAAGGTGTGACAACGGATCGTACATCGGTGTCTGACGCGCGGCGGTCATCGAGACGACAATGGCGTCCGCACGTTTGCCGGCTTCGAGCGATCCGATCAGGTTCTCCAGTCCGAGCGCTCGAGCTCCGTCGATAGTTGCCATTTCCAGCGCCTTGCGCGCAGGGACGGCGCGTGGATCGTTGGTCTGTAGTTTCGCGAGGAACGCGGCTTGACGCATCGCCTCGAACATGTCGAGGTCGTTATTGCTCGCCGCTCCATCAGTTCCTAAACCCACGACAAGCCCGCTGCGCTGCATGTCCGACACCCTGGCTGCGCCGCTGGCAAGCTTCATGTTGCTTTCGGGATTGTGCGACACCGACACGTGATGCCGCGCCAGGATGGTCATGTCGGCCGGCGACAACCAGACGCCATGGGCGGCGATCGTCCGCGGGCCCCAGAATCCAAGACCGTCGAGATACGCCGCCGGCGACGCCTGGTGCGCCTCGGCGGACGTTTTCATCTCGTCGGACGTCTCGGAAAGATGAATGAGGACAGGGACGCGCGTGCGGTCGGCGAGAGAGCGCGCCGCCTTCAACGTGCCACTGTCAAGCGTGTACATCGAGTGAGGCGCAACAGCGGGCACAATCAGGTCGTCGTTTGCAAACTCCTGGATGAACACCTCGGTGCGCGCCAGCCCCTCCTTCGGTGTCTTCGCGTCAGGAGCCGGAAACTGGATGATCGTCTGCCCGAGCACGCCCCGCAGACCGGCATCCCTGGTGACCCGCGCGATCTCTTCTTCGAAGTAATACATGTCGGCGTAGGTTGTCGTCCCGGACTCGATCATCTCGAGCGCCGCCAGTCGCGTGCCTGCCCGTACAAAATCAGGCGTAACGGTTTTTGCTTCCGCTGGAAAAATGTACTTCTGCAACCAGTCCATCAACGCGAGATCGTCGGCCAGCCCGCGATACAGCACCATGGGAGCATGCGTGTGGGTGTTGATCAGGCCGGGCATGACCACCTGCCCCGAAGTATCGATCACCGTCTGGCTGGAGTAGCGGGACGCGATCGCCTCAGGCGTGTCAACAGCCGCGATGTTCCGTCCATCGATCGCCACCGCCCCGGGCGACACGACGCGGCCTGACGGATCCATAGTCACGACGATTCCGCCGGTCAGGATGAGTGAAACCGTCTGGCGCTGGGAGTGTGCAAGGACGAAAAGAGCCGCGAAGAGCAGCGAACATGAACGTAACAGCATGAAAGGCGAATTGTATCAAGGGCGTGTTAGCTTTTTTCACTGCGCTTTCCCTTTTGCCTTGTCCCTCTTATAGTGAATCGCGTGCCCGTACATCTCGTTTCACATCCGCTCGTGCATGACGCCCTCGCGACGCTGCGAGACCGATCCACGCCGCCCGAGATCTTCCGCCGGATGGCGGTGCGCATCAGTCTTCTGCTCGCCGCCGAAGCGACCCGTGACGTCCCCGCAGTCGACGTCACTGTCGAATCCCCACTCGGGCCCGCCGCGGGGCGTCGCATCACACGTGATGTCGTGGTTGTTCCCGTCCTTCGTGCCGGGCTCGGGATGCTCGATGCGGTGCTCGAACTGATTCCGACGGCCCGGGTCGGGCACATCGGCCTCCAGCGCGACGAGCTCACGGCCGTGGCTTCGCAGTATTATTCGAAGCTGCCGCCCGATCTCAGCCGCAGTTTCGTGCTGATGATCGATCCGATGCTGGCCACCGGCGGCAGCGCCGTTGCCGCGCTCGATTTACTCAGGGCGGCCGGCGCCCACGACGTGCGGATGATCTGTATCGTCGCCGCGCCTGAAGGCGTGGCGCTCGTCGAGCGGCATCACCCCGACGTGCAGGTCTTCACGCCTGTCGTCGACAGCGGCCTGAATGCGCACAAGTTCATCTTGCCGGGACTCGGTGATTTCGGTGATCGACTCTACGGAACCGAGTAAGATGGGACCCGGCCACGGATGAACACGGATACACACGATAAACATGGCCACGGATGAACACGGATAAACACGGACACATTCGACGGGTGACGGCTCGTCGCCGCAACGCGGAGGCGCTATGAAACCGACGCGGAAGACAGTTACCGTCGAACGTCGCGCACAGCCGCGTGTCGCTGACGGCAAGTGGCGAACCGCGCTGACCAGCATCACGCCGAACAAGATTCTCGTGCGCGGCTATCCGCTCGACGAGATCATGGGCCGCCTCACCTTCGGCGAGGCGATTTACCTGCTACTTCTCGGCGAGTGTCCGTCGCCGGGCATCGGCCGACTGATGGAAGCGATCCTGGTGTCGTTCATCGACCACGGGGCAACGCCGCCTTCGACCCTCGCCGCCCGCAACACGGCGACGACTGGAGCCTCGCTGCGAGCCTGCGTCGCCGCGGGGGTCCTCGGCTTCGGCCGCTATCACGGCGGCGACATCGAGAGCTGCATGGAGTTCCTCGATGCCGGACTTGCGCTGGTCCGCAGCGGTTCGTCTTACACCGACGCCGCGGCACAGATCGTCGAACGATGGAAACAAACCGGCGATGCGTTGCCGGGATTCGGTCACCGATTCCACACACGGGACCCGCGTGCCGCTCGTCTGTTCCAGATGGCTCTCGAACTCGAGGTCGAAGGCACGCACATCCAGATGATTCGCGCGGTCGAGATGTGGCTTCACACGAACCACGGGCCGGATGAACCGCCGATGCCGATCAACATCGATGGCGCAATTGCCGCGGTGTGCAGCGATCTCGGCATGCCTCCGACCGTGGCCAACGCGCTGTTCATCATTTCGCGGGTGCCGGGAATCGCCGCCCAGGCGCAGGAGGAGATGAACCGCGAGCATCCGATGCGGCAGATCGATCCGAAGGACTACATCTATGATGGGCCGTCGGAGCGGCGATTACCGGAGAGGAGAAAATAGAAGCTGAAATTGCTGATTGCTGATTGCTGAATGTTGATTGAATTATTGAAGGCGCGCCCGCCCAATCAGCAATCGTCAATCAGCAATCAGCAATTTCAGTACTTCGTCTGCGTGGGATCGACCTTATCGATCCACGCAAGAATCCCACCCTTGAGGTTGCTGACGCGGGTGAAGCCGCGTTCCTGGAGCAACGACACGGCCTTCGCGCTTCGTCCACCCATCTTGCAATGCACGATCATCTCTCGGTTGCGATCGAGCTCACCCGTGCGCTGCGCCAGCTCGCCGAGCGGGATGAGCTTCGCGCCTTCGATGCGGCAGATCTGATATTCGTTTGGCTCTCGCACGTCCAGCAGGAAGAAATCCTCGCCGCGGTCCCTCTTCGCCTTCATCTCCTCGACCGTGACCTCCGGCACACCAGCCGACGCCGGCTGCGCGTGCGCCGGAACGACGCCGCAGAACTGGTCGTAGTCGATGAGCGCGTGGATGCTGGGATGATCGCCGCAGATCGGGCACTCGGGATCGCGCCGAAGTTTCAGTTCGCGGAACCGCATCTGCAGCGCGTCGTACAGCAGAAGACGGCCGATCAGCGGCTGACCGCTCCCGAGAACCAGCTTGATCGCTTCGGTCGCTTGAATCACGCCAATCACGCCGGGAAGCACGCCGAGCACGCCGCCTTCGGCGCAGCTCGGAACCAGACCTGGAGGCGGCGGCTCGGGATAAAGGCACCGGTAGCACGGGCCACCCTTGACCGCGAACACTGACGCCTGTCCGTCAAACCGGAAGATGCTGCCGTACGCGTTCGGCTTTCCGAGCAGCACGCACGCGTCGTTCACCAGGTATCGCGTCTGAAAGTTATCCGTACCGTCGAGGATGACGTCGTAGTCCTTCAGCACGTCGAGCGCGTTCTTCGAGGTCAGCGCCAGTTCGTGCATCACGACCTTGACCGACGGATTCATCGCCGTCAATCGATCGGCTGCCGCTTCCAGCTTCCGCTTGCCGACGTCTGTCGTGTCGTAGATCACCTGACGGTGCAGGTTGCTCGCGTCGACGGCGTCGAAATCGACGAGACCAAGCGTGCCAACTCCGGCGGCGGCGAGATACATCGAGGCTGGCGCACCCAGCCCTCCCGCGCCGACACACAGGACCCGGGCGGCCTTCAACTTGCGCTGCCCGTCAACACCGACTTCCGGCATGATCAAGTGGCGGCTGTAGCGCTGCACCTCTTCACGCGTGAGTTCGGGCGCGTCGACGGCGGCGCCGGAGCCCCCCGCGACCGACGGAACGATGCTGATCGTGTCGCCAGCGCTAAGCGCCGTCTGCTCGCGGTCCAGGTGACGAATGTCCTCGTCGTTCACGTAAATGTTCACGAAGCTGCGGAGACGGCCGTCCTCGTTGTAGAGGTGCCGTCGGAGATCACCGTATTGACCGACGAGACGCTGTAACGCGTCACCGACGGTCTTGCCTTCAACTTCGACGAACTCCTGCTTCCCGGCGAACGGCCGAAGCGGCGTCGGAATCAGAATGCGATGGGGCATGTGAAAAATGTCCTTTTGTTGAATTAGACCTGTGGCAGCGCCGCCGCGTGATCCCCCGATCGGATGTACGCTTCGAAATCCTCGAGCGATCGACCGATTTCGACCCTCGGCGCGACGCGCGAACCAGTCGTCTCCGCCGCGGTCTTGTAACCGTTCCCGGTAATGCACACCACGACCGACTCGTTCGATGGTATGACGCCCGCGCGGACCAGTTGGATCGCGCCTGCCAGTGTCGCACCGCCCGCCGGTTCGGTGAACACGCCTTCGGTCTCCGCCAGAAGCTCCATCGCCTGCAGAATTTCGTCGTCACTCGACGCCACACCAGTGCCGCCGGTTGATTTGACCGTCCGAACGACCTGGAAGCCGTCAGCAGGATTTCCGATCGCAATCGACTTCGCAATCGTCGCCGGTTTTACCGGTTCAGGAAATTCGAGATCCTGCTGGAGCGCGCGCACGACCGGTGCGCATCCCGCCGCCTGAGCCGCATGAATCTTCGGCAACTCTCCATCAACGAGGCCGATCTCACGCAACTCGCGGAAGCCGCGAACGATGCGCGGCAGCAGCGTGCCTCCCGCAACCGGCGAAACCAGATGCTGCGGAAATCGCCAGCCTAGTTGTTCGGCGACCTCGAAACCTACGGTCTTGGCCCCTTCGGCGTAGTAACTCCGCAGGTTGATGTTTGCAAATCCCCATCCGAACCTGTCCGCGATCTGGGTACAGAGCCGATTCACATCGTCGTAGTTTCCGCGCACGCCGATGAGATGGGGCCGGAAGACGGCAGAACCGAGCACCTTGCCAAGTTCGAGGTCGTGGGGAATGAAAACGTAGCACTCGAGACCAAGTCGGGCGGCATGTGCCGAGACGCTGTTGCCGAGATTACCAGTGGACGCGCAACCAAACACGGTGAAACCGAGCTCCACCGCGCGCGTCGCGGCCATCGACACAACGCGATCCTTGTAGGACAGTGTCGGATGATTCACCGAATCATCTTTGATATACAGCTCCTGCAATCCAAGCCGCTTCGCCAGCCGATCCGCGCGAATGAGCGGCGTGTATCCCGAATGAAACCCGGTTCGCGGCTCGCCGGTGATCGGCAGCAGCTCCTTGAAGCGCCACACGTTCCTGGCGCGCCGCTCGATGAGATCGCGCGTCACGGCACCACGAACGGCGTCGTAATCGTAGGCAACCTCCAGCGGGCCGAGACACTGATCGCAGACCCACAGTGCCGCGGCGGGGAACTTCGTCCCGCACAAGTGGCACTGCAGCCCTGTCATGAACGTCATGCGTGACCTTTCCGATGCACTCGCACGGTTCGCACCGTGCAGGCTATCCGTTCCTTTCGATACGCGTCGCGGAGCATTCGTTCAGCCGCCGTGGTCCTGCCGGGTGTAAACGCAGCAATGGACGGCCCAGCCCCGCTCAGGCAGAACCCGATCACATCAGGATGCCGCACACTGAGCAGTCGACGCAAACCCGGCACAAGCCGCTCGCGATACGGCTGATGCATTCGATCCCCGAGCGCCTCCCGAAAACCCTCGACGTTGCCGGTGCCGAGCGACCCCAAGAGCAATGCGAGATGCTGCAGATTGAACACCGCATCGGGAAGCGGTAGCCGCCGCGGCAACACTCGGCGCGAAACTGACGTCCGCAACTCCGCATCGGGCGTCGCGACGACGATTCGCCACTTCGCGGGCCATGGCCATTGTGTCACGGCTATGGACCCGTCGTTCGCAACGCAACAACTGGTAAATCCGCCGAAGAGCGCCGGCGCCGCGTTATCCGGGTGCCCCTCAATCTCGCTCGCCAAACGCAGTATGTCATCGGCGGACCGTCGTCCGTTGACCAGCTCGCCGAGTCGTAGACCGGCAATGGCGGCCGCCGCGCTGCTGCCAAGTCCGCTTCGAAGTGGAATCTCGCTCTTTACATCCACGACGAGCGACGGAGTCCGAGCCCGCGTCCGCGACGACGGAAAGTTCCGAAACGCCTCTTCGATTCGATTCGGACCACCAAGGGGCCCATTCGCGAAGCGGCACTCTAGACGGCCGCGCCCGTCAGCGATCACCGCCGCCACCCGCACCCGAAGATACAAACTGACGGCAACGCCAAGCGTGTCGAATCCGGGGCCGAGATTGGAGATCGACGCGGGGACAATGATCTCCTGTCCTGTCGCGCCGTCGCTCCGGGGAGAACGGAGCGCAGGCGCACCCCGCCCTACGCGCTGCATTCCCCGTCCATGACCTCCGGGTTGAACGCATGATCCTCGCCGGGATCGATAAAGTCGGCCGGCAGGGCATCCTCAGGCGTCATCTGCTCGAGATCCGCAAGCGCCGCGCGGGCTCGTGCCGTATCGACGCGCTGGAAGAATGCGGGGGCGGTCTCACCGGTGTTGTGCTCGTCCTGATAGAGACGCAGCAATCGCTCGACCGCTTCAGGGACGCGACGGGCAGGTATCTTCGCCGTCAGCCGTCCAAAGCTCGCCGCCTGCTGACCAGCGCCGCCGCCGAGCATCACGAAGTACTGCGGCACGACACGATCGCCAAGTTTCCGGATGCTCCCCTGGAATCCAATCGTCGCAATGTGATGCTGCCCGCACCCATTCGGACATCCGCTGATCTTGATCTTTGCCTCCGCCGCTTCGCGCAACAGCTTCGCCGGCTGCCTCTCCAGGTTGTCGCCGATCAATCGCGCGAGGCCTCGCGATTGCGTGACCGCGAGGCGGCATGATTCCGCGCCCGGGCAACTCGTCACATCGGTGATGGTGCTCGCGCCCGAGAGACCGAGGCCAGCCGCGGCAAGCCGGCGATACAAACCAGGCACCTGTCCGCTTCGCACCCAGCGCATCACCACATTCTGATCGACGGTCACCCGCACCATCCCGTCGCTATACGCTCTCGAGAGCAGCGCCAGCGCGCGCATCTGCCCCGCGGTGATGTCGCCGAGCACGAGCGACACGATCACCTCGCAGTACTCGCCCTGCTTCTGCGGCCGCAGATTGGTCTGCAGCCATTCCGTCCGCTCACGTCCGGGACTGCCATCGGTCGGGTGAACTTCCGGGACGATGCCTGGCCCTTTCACGGGACCAGCAGTCACGAGCGCCGTGATGTCAGCAATCGCAGGTTGCGGCGGCCGCTCGCCCTCGGGCGCGCCCTCAACTGGCGGATTCTCAGGATCGAACGGCAAGCGCGCGCCGCCGTTCGCGCGCAAGTCCTCGAGCTCATGATGGAACGCCGCTTGCCATGCGTCCCACCCCATCGACTTGACGAGGAACTTCAGCCGGTTGCGTTGCTTGTGCTCGTAGTCGCCATGTTTATGGAACACGCGCAGCACTGCTTCCGCAACCATCAAGATGTCGGAGGCGGGCAGGAACTCGTACAGCGACGCGCCTGAGCGGCACATGATCGCGGTGCCGCCCGCGACCTGTACGCGGAACCCACGTCGCCCGGAACCGTCCGGCGCCATCATGGCACGCCATCCGATGTCGTTAATCGAGGTGACGGCATGGTCCTCGGACGCGCAGCCTTCGAATCCAATCTTGAACTTCCGCGGCAGAACGGAGCTGAGTGGATGACGCAGTAAATACCGCGACATAGCCTCGGCGTAAGGTGTGACGTCGAACACTTCGTCGCGGGCAACGCCAGCGTGTGGACACGCCGTGATGTTTCGCACCGAATTCCCGCACGCCTCGCGCGTCGTCAGGCCAGTCTCGGCGAGATGGCGCATCGCCGGCTCGGCATCGTGCAGGCGCACAAAGTGCAGCTGCATGTTCTGCCGTGTGGAGATGTGACCGAATCCGCGCGAGTAGCGCTCCGCCACATCAGCGAGCGCTTCCAACTGCGAGGCGTCGAGCACGCCTTGCGGGATCTTGACGCGCAACATCTGCGCGTCCATGTCCTGCCGCTGCCCATATGTGCCGCGGAGCAGCCGGAACTTGCGCCACTCCTCGGGAGAGATCTCACCGCGCTCGAACTTGTCCAGCATTTGCACGAACGAATCGATGTCCGCCGCGTCAGCGAAAGACAGCCGACTGCGGCCGTACGTGCGGGGGTCGTCTAAAACAGCCATTGCTCTTATCCCAGCAACGCAGATGTACGAGCGGACGTCTGCTCGCGCTCCTGCGCCGCGATGATTGCGGCGAGCGCCGTCACAGCGCCCACCACGATGATGCCCGGCAGATTCTCCTGATCTTCGATTGCCGCCGAATGGATCGCGTCGAGCGTGCCGTGCCAGGACTGCTCACCCTCGTGAGAGATCCCAATCAACACCGCAGCCGGGGTATTCGGCGCCCAGCCGGCAGCGAGCAACTCGTTCGCAATTGCCGCCCGGTTTGCCAGTCCCATCAACACGACGACCGTCGCGCTCGCCGGCGCGAGCGAACGCAGGACCGGCGCATACGCCGACTCTGCATGTCCCGAAACGACAACAAAGCCCGACGCGAGACCGCGATGTGTCACTGGGATTCCGGCGAGGAGCGGCGCCGCTATGGCGCTGGAGATCCCGGGTACGATCTCGCATTCAATCCCAGCGGCAGCCAGCGCGAGTGCTTCTTCCCCGCCGCGCCCGAACACAAACGGATCGCCGCATTTCAAACGGACGACCTGATGACCGCGGCGCGCTTCGCGGATCATCAGCCGGTTGATCGCGTCCTGCGTGATCGCGGGACGGCCGGCCCGCTTACCGACAAAAAACCGCCGCGCGCGCGGTGCGAACTGCAGCGTGTCGGAATCGATTAACGCGTCGTAGAGCACGAGATCCGCCGCCTCGAGCCGCCTGATTGCCCTGAGCGTCAGAAGTTCGGGATCTCCCGGACCGGCGCCAACGAGTGACACGCGTCCTGTCATGGCACGAACTCCGGATCGCGAACCGTCGTTCGATCACGATCGTGCGATGATGCGCGTGACTCGTAAAGCGCATTCAGTGCCTCGAGCAGTTGCGGACGCCGCGCGGCCATCGGAACACCTCGAGCCCGCCATGACTCGCGAATCTCGCGTGCACGTGCGTTCCACTGACTCAGCGTCAGATCATCGGGGAGCATATGATCGATCGCTTCGCGAAGAAGACCCGCGAGTGCCGGTGCCGCGCCGTCGGTGGAGATGGCGAGCGTTACACCGGGACGTCTGACGACGCCACCGAGATAGACCGTCGCGTTGGACGGATCGTCGACCGCATTGACGAACACCTGACGCCGTTCCGCTTCGTCCGCAACAGATCGGTTGACGTCGGGCGGAGCCGCCGCGACGACGAACCATGCTCCATCGAGGTCGGTTGGCTCGAAGGCCCTCTGAATGACCTCGATCCCGGCGGCTCGGATCGCATCGCACACGTCGGGCGCGACGACCACGACGCGGGCGCCTGCCGCCTGGAGGGCGCCGAGCTTCGAGGCGGCAACCGGCCCACCGCCGACCACCACCACGCGACGCCCCTGCAACTTCAAGAACGCGGGAAACAATGCGATGACGACATCTCCTTTTCTCAACTTGGTCCGTGTTCTTCCGTGTTAATCCGTCGCTCGTCCGTCTTCCGTGTTAATCCGTGGCCAAAATCAAAAAAGCCCGGAAGGCTTTGGCCTCCCGGGCTTCGGTTACATCTCGTTGCGCTGGATGTTGTTTCAGGACATCAACGCATGGACCGAAGGCAGGGAAGCCCTACGAGCTGCATACAGCAGCAACAAATACACGCGCAGGTTTTCCCCGAAAACATTCGGTCAGTTATAACGTTCACTCGGCCGTAAAGTCAAGCCGGACGCCCGGATATGGCCGTTTCACGCGGGGATCGCGAGATCGAGGCGGCGGCGGATCTGGTCATAGTCATTGGGCAGCTCAATAGGGCGATTGGCCTGCGTAGTGGCGATCCCGGGGAGCTTCCCGGCGTGATAATCGGCCTTGAAATCGGTGAATTTCAGGCCACTCGCCGTCGAAATGACGACCACCCGCTCGTCCCGCTTGATTTCGCCCCGCTTGGCCAGTTTGATGAGCGCGGCGAGGGCGACCCCCGTGTGCGGACACGCGAACATCCCGGTCCGGTCCGCTCGTGCGACCGCGTCGGCGAGCTCCTGTTCGCTCGCCTGCTCCACCAATCCGTTGCAGCGTTGGAGCGCCCCAATAGCTTTCTGGATTGAAACAGGATTCCCGATCTGGATGGCCGACGCCATGGTCGGTTTCGCCACCACCGGCTCGAATCGCCAGCCGTTTCGTGAGGCGAGATACAACGGGTTCGCCGCTTCCGCCTGAGCAGCGATCAGGCGTGGCACGCGCGCGACCAAACCCAGGTCGCGCATCATTTCGAATCCAGCGGCGAACGCGCCGATGTTTCCGAGGTTACCGCTCGGGACCACGACGACGTCCGGTACTTGCCAATCGAACTGTTGCGCAATCTCGATCGAGGCGGTCTTCTGTCCTTCGAGCCGCAGGCTGTTCATCGAGTTTGCCAGGTAAAGGCCTTCCTCTTCGGCCAGCTTCTTGATGATCGCCATGCAACCATCGAAGTCCGTGTCGATCGACAGAACAGTCGCACCGTTGGCGAGCGGTTGAACAAGTTGCGCGACGGTGACCTTGCCTCGAGGAAGCACTACGATCGCTGGAATTCCTGCCGCCGCCGCGTACGCGGCGAGTGAGGCCGATGTGTCACCAGTGGATGCACAACCGACGGCGCGGATCTGACGCCCGTTCGCGATCATCTGACGCACCATCGAGACGAGCACCGTCATCCCGAGGTCCTTGAAGGAACCGGTATGGGAGTTGCCGCACAACTTCACCCAGACTTCTTCGATTCCGATGCCGCGTCCGAAAGCCTCGGCGAGAAAGAGATTCGTGCCCCCCTCGTCCATCGAGACGACGTTGTTGTCGTCGATTTGCGGGCAGACCCATTCCTTCTTGCCCCAGACGCTGGACCCGTACGGCCACGTGGTTCGCTTGTAACGCTCGTCGAACAACCGCATCCACGCCGCGGCGCTCCGATCGCGCAAGGCTTCCAGATCGTGTGCGACCTCGAGCAGGCCGCCGCACGTCGGACAGCGATAGATGATGGTGTCGAGCGCGTACGACCCCGGGCATCCAGCAATACAACGAAAGGCAGCTCGGTAGCTCACGCGGGAACTCCTGTGGAGACAACCGACAACACCGGCAACGCGACGGGCGCTTCTCCATGAAACTCGAACGCTGAAAGATCCTTCATCGCGCGCTCAATCGACGAAACGGGCGACGGCTCGAGGCTGACGACAAACGGCCGGCGGCCGACTGGAAAGCCTGGCTCCTGCAGGATGGCGTCGATGTTGATCGAATGCCGAGCGAACGCCGACGCCAGGGACGCAATGATCCCAGGCCGGTCGGCGACCGTGAAACGTACATAGTACGCGCTTGTGAACTCCGGCGAAACATCCGCGTGGAGAACCGGGGCGCGGAGCCCGTATGGCACCTCATCCCTGGCGATTGCCAGCAGGTCCGAGACGACGGCGACGGCAGTCGGTTCGCCGCCTGCGCCTCGGCCACCAAACGTCGTTTCTCCGCCGAACCGGCCCTGCAGGGTCACGATGTTGTCACTTCCACGAACGCGCGCGAGCGGCGACTCGAGCGGCACGAGCGCCGGTCCGACCGCGGCGCGAACCAGGCGTGCATCGCTCGTCCGCTCCACCCACGCAACCTGCCGAATGGTACACCCCATCTGACGCGCGTACACGAAATCCACGGCGTCAATCGCGTCGATTCCGCGGGCCTGAATCGCGTCCGGCGTCACGTCGACGGCGAGAGCAATCTGCGCCAGGATCGCGAGCTTGGCCTGGGCATCGATGCCGTCGATATCCTGCGACGGATCGGCCTCGGCGAGGCCCAACGCTTGCGCGTCAGCCAATGCCTCGCGGAACGGCAGGTGCTCGCGTTCCATTCGGCTGAGGATGTAATTGCAGGTGCCGTTCAGGATTCCTGCCACGCGCGTCAGGCTGTCGCCCGCCAGTCCATGCTCGATCGCGCGAACCACCGGCACACCACCGGCAACCGCCGCTTCAAATCTCAGATGCCGTCCCAGTTGCGATGCCTCGACGAGGAGCTCGGGGCCACGATGCGCGATCACTTGTTTGTTTGCGGTGACCACCGACTTGCCCGCTTGGAGCGCCCTGCGAATCCAACACTCGGCCGGTGACCGTCCACCGATTAGCTCCACGAAGACATCGACGTCATCGGCAAGCGCATCGTCGATCGACTCGGTCCAGCGAACACTCGGATGGACCCAGTCCACACGCTTGCGCTCGATCCCGCGGTTCAGGATCGTCGTCAGGCGCAGCTCGGGATGCGCAAGTTCCTGCAGCAGCCGCGCAACGGAGCGTCCGACCGTTCCGAAGCCGGCAATTGCAACGCGAATTGGTCCATCAGCGCGCGCCATAAGTCAACCTCACTGCGCGCGGGGCCCCACCCCCACGCGCTCTCGCTCGGCGGCGCCGCGTCGCGGCGCTTCCCTCCAGCGCCTCGCTCGGGCCGCAGGCGCTCTTTCAAAAAAAAACCCGCCGGCGTTTGAGGCCGGCGGGTCGGTTGTGCGCGATTTCCTTTGAAACTCAGACCGCGTTCGCCAACAGACCACCGGCATGGAGCATTCGCGTCATGCGAATTCGCATGCTCATCGGGCACGTGATGGTGATCGTCGCAAACATGCAGTCTCGAGGGCACGACCTTCAGACCGTGCCGAAGCAGCGAGTATAGAAGTCGCCAGCTCGCCCCGTCAAGTCAGCATCTATCACTGTCTCACTGAAACGTGCCGACGCCTTCGTCGAAGATACGAAGGTACGAAGAAGCGA
>Ga0075418_10000244_pt1 | contig 54359 bp, 30 predicted proteins | sample SoiMetdeltSBSDD2_FD_81776 | JGI IMG/M metagenome (GOLD analysis project Ga0075418, IMG submission 81776) | Bulk soil microbial communities from a Populus tree surrounding site in Tennessee, USA - Soil MetaG P. deltoides SBSDD2 | ecosystem: Environmental > Terrestrial > Soil > Tree plantation...
AAAAGGCAACCCCCCCGCGACACGCCGAAGGCGTCAGCGTTCGCGGTAGAACTGGGTGATGAGCGCGTCGCGGGAGGGCAGGTTGAACTGCCTTCCCAGGGTACGCATGATCGAGTTCTGGCTGGGTCGGTAGATACAGCGCAGGTAGTAGCGGGCGCCGACAAAGGTGTCGATCACTCCGCCGTCCGGGGTCGCCTGGCCCAGGTACCGTGCCCACTTGGTGTTGGCGATACGCATCTGGGCCGCCGTGAGCCGAGAAACGTTGGGCTCAACCGGTTCACCGCCCGGGTAGCAGTCGCCACTGTTGTAGTCGTACTCGTCGGCCAGCCCGCCAATGGAGTGACCCAACTCGTGGATGGCGATCCGCCCTAATCCGACATCAAGGCCCAACCGAAAGAAACTCTTGATACGACGGAGTATGGGATCCGTATTTGACACTCCAAACTCGACCGAAGTTGCTCGATCCGCGCGCACCGATCCATCTTGGCGTCCAAACACGAAGCCCTTCGCGAGGATCGAGGCAACGCTCGATGCCCAGCGCGGGAGAGTTCAAGCGAGGCCATTACCCGGTGCATGGACACTCAAAGCCAACCCAGGTCGCGAGCCTTGATGATCGCCTCGGTGCGGGTGGTGGCACCGAGCTGGCTATAGGTACCCCGCAAGAGGCGAAACATCATGGCTCAGAGTATCCCGCGTGCTCAGCCAGGTCGCGCACGGTCGCTCCCGCGGCCAATCGCCGCAACCAGTCTCGTTCGCGGTCCGGCAGTCCCGCCGTGACGGGGATCGGTGTGCGAGCCATGGTGGTCAGCACGCGTACCACCTCGATTGGCAGCAGTGCATAGCCGCGCACCACCGCCTCCAATACGGCGATCAATGCCTCCGGCTCGGCGGCGCGCTCTATCGCGGCGCCCGCCCCTTCCTGCAATGCCCTGGCGTACGTCGTGGCACTGAGGTCGTTGACCACCGCGATGGTGGAGGCCCTTCCGGCCTGATGGATCTGGCGCAGAAGGGCCCATTCCGCGCCCGACGAAAGCGTCAGAAAGACGACTGAGCGGGCGCTGGCCGGGGCCCAGGCCATGAGATCCGGGGGTGAGTCCACCTCGTAGCCGGCATCGCGCAATGTCTGGATGATGCCGCGGCGGAACCGTGGCAGCGGATCGGAAACGGCGACACGAACGGCCATTGCCCTGTGCGCCTCCAGCCAGCTTGTCCGCCAAGGGTTGGTTGATCCTCGCTGATGTGGGCGGCGATCGCCAGTACTCCCGAGGCCCCACGGCGTGTCCGATCAGCCACGGACGCCGGCGGCATAGACGGCAGGATCGTGCCATGGTCCGACTGGCATCGGCGGACTCCTGCCAGGCGGTGTGCGTCATGGACCCGCTGGCCCTGTCATTTCTACCGTGGAGCCGGACGCGACGACACGCACACCGACGGACGGACGGAAGATATGGGTAACGGAAATCGGCGCCTGCCTTCGGCGAATGTGCCACTGCGCTCGGAAGAGCAACAAAAGGTGGAACAGCACCCGGAAACACAGTACGTGGAAGCACAGCCCGATACCTCGGCGGACGAGACACTGCCTTCCCAGCAGGACGCTCCTACCCGCAAACAGTGATCAGAGAATGATCAGAGAAGGTCCTTATGTGGCCCGGCGGCGACAGCGCGGACCTTGGCGACCCACGGCAGGTTGCGGCCACGGGTGGCTTCGGTGAGCCGCCGGAGGCGGTGGCGGCCCTGGCTGCTGCCGACGCCTCGTCCAGCTTGTCCAAGCCGAGGTACGCGTAGGCGAGTGTCGTGTTCGCCTCCCGGGTCACCCGCCCGCTTCCGGTGCCACTGCCTACGGTGGCCGCCTCCAACGCCAGCTGAACCGCCTGCTGGTACGAGCCGCGGTCGAGCTGGATGACGGCCTGGACGTCCAGACACTGGCCTTCCAGAACCTTGTTGTCGAGCTGAACGGCGAGCAACCGTGCCTGTTGTACGCGTTCGAACGCTTGCGAGGGATCGTCGGTCTGGCTCAGATTGATCGCCGTCGTGTGCAGAGCCTCGGCGTGTAGCAGGGGCCCATCGCCTTTGGAGTTCGGCCCCACAGCCGCGAGCGCCGCCGCGTCGTGTTCGAGGGCGGAGCCGAACCGTCCCAGTTCGGCCAAGCAGTTGGAGGCGCCGACGTGGGCCTTGGCGGCGATAATGGCCGGGCCAGCTCGCCGCGCCTCGTCCAGAAGAACCGATTCGTACGTCTCCAGCGCCGCCTCGATGTCTCCTTCGGCGAAATACTCAGCCGCGAGTTGCAGGTTCAGTTCGGCGGCATCGGCGACGTTGTAAGCGGCTTGGTTGGTACGAAGCGCTTGCCCGAGCACGCGAATGGCTCGGTCGTGCTCCTCCTGCTCGCTGAGGGCGAGCGCGAGATGCGACAGGTTGTGGACCTTCGCCTGGGAGGTCGGTAGCTTGCGGCTCAACTGTTCCCGCCAATGGATGAGGGCGGCGCTGTGGCCCCAGCCGGACAGGAAATCGGTGTGAAGGTCCGCCATCAGCCTCAACGGTTCGTCGTACTCCCCGCCCCGCATACGTAGTTCGATCTGGCTGAACTCCTGGCGCACGGGCGACTCGTTGCTGGCACTGAAACTCTCGACGTGGATGGGAAGGATCTGGCATTCGCCGCGGTCCGACCGCTCAAGAGCAATCGCCAACTCTTTGTCCATGCAGAAAGGCGAGGCCACGAAGTTCGCCGTGAGCAGACAGACGACGATGTCGGCCTCGCGGAGCGCGGCCTCCAGCACCGGGGCTCCACCGGATGCCGAGCGGGATATCCAGATCGTCGAAGAAATCCACCCCGTTGCGCCGAAGATCGTACGCGTACTTGTGAAAATCGCCGCGATGCCGCTCGTCCTCACGGGCGTAGCTAATGAAGATCTTTATCGATGCGCCACCCGCGGCCGGAGTTTCGCACGCCGCGTGGTGCCCACGCTACCTTCTGTAAGGTATACGTGAGCCGTCTCCAAATTGGATCGTGGTTGGGAGTGGTATGGAGCCTCTGGTCGCCATCGTGGGCAGCGCCGATCCGGTACGAGAGTATGACCCTCCGCTGCGAGATCAGGAATCCGCGGTCGATGCCGCTCGGCAGATCGGCCAGGAGCTCGCCGCCCGATCATGCTCGATCGTCGTGCACTCCAGCAGCCCGTCATACATCGAAGCGGCCGTGGTCGAGGGCTACGTGGAGTCGGGCCAGGCCCGCCCGAACTCGATCCGGGTGGTCGGCCGCTACGGCCGCCAAGACATTCGGTACGCCGGGGCCGATACGCATCCTGAGTACTTCACGGTCTCGCCGGATCCCGAGGAAGACTGGGAGGTCGCTTACTACGCGTCGCTACTCAGGGCCGACGCGGTCCTGCTGATCGGAGGCGGGACATCGACTTTCATCGCTGGTGTTATCGCGATCTCGCGGCGCATCGCGCTCGCCCCGTTGCCGGCATTCGGTGCGGCCGGGGAGAAGGTCTGGCGCCGGCTTGACGCCCACAGCGCCCACGCGACGCGGGAGGATCTCGCCCGCCTCGCCCAGCCCTGGCAGCCGGGGTCCGCGAAGGTAGTAGTGGACTCCCTTCTCGCCCAACACGAAAGGCGACTGTCCGAGGATGAGCGGCGGGAGCGAGCCAGCCGGCAGGGGCGGCGGCGCACCACGGCCAGCCTCGTGCTCGCACTTGTCACTCTGCTCGCCGCGCTGTCGATGCTCCCGCTGGCATACGCCGTCCAACCCGGAACCTGGTCCGGGCTCACGGTGCTCATCGCGGCGCCGGTGCTCGCGTCGATCTGCGGGGCTCTGGTTCGCAATGCGCTTGGCAAGGGGCAGGAGTGGCTGAGGTCGGCCGTCATCGGCGGTGTGGCCGGCTCGATCGCGTTCGTGTTGTTCACCGCGGGACAGCTGGCGACCAGTCCCGACATGTTGAGCGGCGCGGACGTCCGCCGCCTGGTCGTGATCGTGTTGCTCGTCGGGTTCGCGGGCGGTTTCGGATCCGAACTGGTCTATGCGCGGCTGCACAGCCAGGATTTGACGCAGGGCTCGCCGATTACTCTGACATAGACCGCCAGTCTCCGTGGTGGTGACAGCGTGCCGTGCGTTCCCTATTCTGTGTGTATACCGGCATCGGAATCTGTCGATCATTAGGGTCGCGGCTGAGTTGCCGGCGAGCTATGTTAAGGGGGCGGCGGTGGATCAATCATTGGCTGACCAGGCCATCGAGGTCAGCAGTTTGATCGAGTTTGGAATGCGTCCGTTGTCCGAGTTGGTTTCGCGGGAGGATGAGCGGGACGAGATCGTGCGGCACATCCTCACCACAGACGCCAGTGCCGGACACTCGACTGTGTCGGCATTTCAATCGGCGATCTAAATAGCACGCTACCGCCTGTGGTCAGCCAGTTCGTCCTCAAGGTGCACAGCCGCTGTGATTTGGCCTGCGACCACTGTTACATGTACGAGCACGCTGATCAGACGTGGCGTGGTCGTCCCGCGGCAATGGCGCCGCAAACTGTGCGTGCCGCCGCCGAGCGGATCGCCGAACACGCCGTCGAGCACGGACTCCAACGGGTCCAGGTGATCCTGCACGGCGGCGAGCCGCTGCTCTTAGGAGTCTCCGGGCTGCGACCGGTTTTGGCGCGGCTGGCCGGCGTCGTCGGCGCCGCGACCCGGCTCGAGCTCGGCATGCAAACCAACGGCGTCCGCCTGACGCCACAGGTCTGCGATCTCCTCCTCCACTACGGTGTGCGCGTGGGCGTCTCGCTTGACGGCGACGCCGGGGCCAACGACCGCCATCGCCGCTTCGCCAACGGGTCCAGCAGCCGGGCCGAGGTATTGCGTGCCCTTGAGTTGTTGCGCCGGCCCGAGTACCACCAGATCTACGGCGGGATACTGTGCACCGTCGACGTGGCCAACGACCCGATCGCCGTCTATGAAGCATTGGCGGTGGAGCGTCCGCCGCACATCGACTTCCTGCTGCCGCATGCCACCTGGGATCGGCCGCCACCATCCGTGCCCGGCCGCCGCACGCCGTACTCCGATTGGCTTGGTGCGGTTTACGACCGCTGGCAAGCCGACGGGTGCCCGATGCCGATCCGGCTGTTCGACTCCCTTCGGGCACTGGTCTCCGGGGGGTGGAGCGCCACCGAGGCGCTCGGCCTCGCACCCGTCGATCTCGTGGTGATAGAGACCGACGGCGCTTGGGAACAGGCCGACTCCCTCAAGACCGCCTATCACGGGGCGCCCGGCACGCAGATGAATGTCTTCTCCCATTCGGTCTCAGAGGTGACCCGGCATCCCGGGATGCTCGCCCGGCAGGGAAGGATCGACGACCTTTGCGCGACCTGCCGTAGCTGTCCCGTCGTCAGGCAATGCGGCGGCGGGCTCTACGCCCACCGATACCGATCGGGAAGCGGGTTCGACAACCCGTCGGTCTACTGCGAAGACCTGAAGGCACTCGTTCGCGCGACCGAGCGAAAGTCCCTTGTCCCGGCTGGACATCGGAAGGAAACCGCCGTGCTGCCGCCAAGCATCCTCGACGGTCTCGGGACGGGTTACGGAGACCCGAATGTGCTGCGATACCTGGCCACTGCCCAATTGTCGTTCACCAGAGCGCTGGTGGCCGACGTGGGCAGCGCCACGATCGCCGCCGGCACCCGCGATCCCCTCTCCCGCATCGCCAGGGCCGGCTGGGAGGCGCTGGAAGGCCTGGACCGCGACTACACCGATTCGGTGCTGCATGTGATGCGCCACCCCTACCTACGAAGCTGGGCCAGGCGGTGCCGAGATGCGCCGCACGCGCTAGAGCATCGCGCCTATCTGGCCTGTTTGGCCGTCGCGGGGGCGGTTCATGCCCGAGCAACACTAAGTCTTCAGGTGCCCGTGATCGACGGCAGCGTGGTCGTGCCCACGCTCGGGCGCGTAGCCGTGCCCGGGCCAAGCGCCCACGGCGTTGCCGGCGTTGAAGTCGATGCCGGCCGCCTTTGCGTCCTGGCCGGGCCGGGGCGGCCGGTGCACGTGAATCCCTTTGAGGCGGAAGGCAAGGGCTGGCAGCCAACGTGGCGGATGGAGATGTACGACCGGCCGATCCTGCTCGAGGACACCGACCCATACCGGGACTGCTTCGAGCAACCGGTGGCGCGCCGCATGACCGCCGAGGCTGCCGACCGGTGGCGGCGGCAGCTGGCGGCGGCTTTCGATGAAATTCTTTTCTGGGTACCGGGTCAGCGCGCCGGGCTGCGAGAAGTCCTGACGAGCGTCGCCCCGCTGGCCGCCCACACCGGCGGCGATGACCTCAGCGCGGCCGCCCGCGATGCCTTCGGCGCGGTGGCCATCGCCCCGGTGGAGGGGGCCGAGAAGCTCGCCGAGCTGTTGGTACACGAGATCCAGCATGTGAAACTCGGTGCCGTGCTTGACCTGTGCGCTCTGATCGACCACCGGCACCCGATGTCGTTGCGTGTTCCCTGGCGCGACGATCCGCGCCCGCCCGAGGCTGTCCTGCAGGGCACCTATGCCCATCTGAGCGTGGCCGACCTCTGGCGCTCGCGCTGGGTCAACGGGCAGGGTGACCTCGCGGCGCTGGAAAGGTTCCACCTCTATCGCAAGTGGACACAGACCGGCGTTCGCGTGCTCCGGCAATGCGGTGTGCTCACGCCGGCGGGCGGCGACCTGGTCGATCGGATCGAGGCGACGGTGAACTCGTGGCACGGTGACCAGACGTGACGGCCCAGTACCCGGTACGGCAACAACCTGGGCTCGACATCGACCGCCTGGCCGCGGACATCTCGGCTTTGGGCCTGCGCAAGGGGCGCGATGTGCTGGTCCACTGCGCGATGGCCGAGATCGGCTGGATCGATGGTGATGCCCGGTCGTTGCTGGCCGCCATCCGCCGGGCGGCCGGGTTGCGGAGCACCATCGTCGTACCGACGCACACCACGATCAACTCACCCACCTCCCGTGCCTTCAAAACGGCGACCGAAGGCATGAGCCCGCAACAGGTCTCACGGTTTGCCAAACAGCTCAAGGGCTTCGACCGTGCCGACCCGACAGTGGAGACGGGCCGGCTCGCCGAGTATCTGCTGCGCCGCCGCGACTCGAAGCGGAGCCCGCATCCGCTGGTGTCGTCGGCCGCCGTGGGGCCGCGGGCCGCCGAACTCATGGCGATCCACGATCTGGAGTGCCATCACGGCGAGCGATCGCCGATGGGTGCCCTCTACGCTGTAGACGCCTCGATACTCTTGCTGGGCGTGGGCTACGACAAGTGCTCAGCGATCCACCTCGCTGAATACCGGCTCGCCCGCCCTCCACCCGTGCGCGAGTACCATTGCTGGATCGCGACGCGGAGCCGGAGCAAGCCCAAAACGTTTACCGGGATCGATCTCAACGACGGCGATTTCGGGAACCTCGGCAGGGACTTCGACAGCGCCATGGGCACGCGCTGGGGAATGGTGGGTGGTGCTGTCTCGTGTGCGGTACCGATACGGGATCTAGTCGATTTTGCTGTCGGATGGTTGACCGACCACCGCCCGCAAAGCTGACACCATCGAAGCTCGTTGCCTTCGAGTTGGAGCCCGAGACGTGACCTCAGACATCGCGGTCGATCCCAGTGCTCCGTTGTTCTTTGTCAGTTACGCCCATCACCAGTGGACGGAGCAGAAGGAGAAGGTCCGCCAGTTCTTCGAGCACCTGTCCATGGACGTGGCCGAGCTGGCCGGGGTGCGCACCGGTTACTATCCGGGCTTCATCGACCTGTCTCTGGATGCCGGCGAGCGCTGGTCATCAGAGCTGTTGCACAATCTCGGCCGGTGTCAAGTCTTCATCGCCCTGCTCTCGCCAAATCTGATCGGCAGCGACTTCTGCGGAAAAGAGTGGGACGCGTTTGCCAGCCGCCCGTTCCATCCGCGCCAACCGCTTCGACCGGACCAAAAGAAACATCAGACCGCCATACTGCCGGTGCGGTGGGTGGCGCCCCTGGACATCTCCGCGCTTCCCAAGGTGATCCGCGACCTCCAGTTGTTCTCGCCGGACCGCCCCTCGGACATCGCGATCGCGGAGATGTATCACGACGACGGTCTCCTCGGTCTGCTGAACACCAACAAGGAGCCCGTCTATCGGTCGGTCGTCTGGCGGCTGGCGCAGAAGGTGGCCGCCGTGGCCGGCTCCCGAGTCACGGAGCAAGTCGAACTCCGGTACGAGGACCTGCGTAACGTCTTCAAGGAAATCCCATGAGCCGACCGCCCTACTTCTATCTCAGCTACGCCCACTCCGGGCCGAGCTCCGAGGACGCGCCCGTGACCACGGACCACGAGGTGTACCGCTTCTACACCGAACTGAGCGAGGCGGTGGCGCGTGAGGCAAGCCTGCCCCTCGACAGCAAAGTCGGGTTCATCGATCAGGAAATCGAGCTCGGCGCTGACTCGAACGCCGCCATCGCCACCGCGCTCGCCGCCGCACAGGTCTTCGTGCCCCTCTACTCGCCCTGCTACTTCAACAAGTCTTGGCCGGTTCGGGAGCGGCACGCGTTCCGTCACCGGCTTGAGCGTTTGGGCCTGCCGGGTACGGCCCACCAGATACCCGTGCTGTGGACGCCCTTCCTGCCGTGGGAGGTGAACGAAGACATCCGGCAAGCCTCAATGCTCGGTCACGACATCCCCGAGTACCTCGAAAATGGCGTGCGAGCACTGAGCCTGCTCACGATGTTCGAATCGGCCTACCAGGAGATCCGTCGTCGGCTGGCGGAGTACATCGTGGAATTCGCGCGTGGGGATCTGCTGGGCATATCGCCCCCACCGGATCTGAGCACACAGCCGGAGGCCGCACCCAGCGATGCCCAGATTGTGGTGGCCGTGATCGCACCCTCCGAGGAGGACCTTCCCGCTGGACGGTTGAGCCGCCACTACGGTTCAGCCAACCGGCTCTGGCGACCGTATGCCGGCCAGGCCCAGCCCATCGCCGATTACGTCGCCGCCACCGCCGCGAGGCTGGGCGCTGTAGCGCTGGTCGGTGGCTTCGCCGAGGTCAGTGATCAATTCATCCGGCGTCCGGCGATCCTGCTCATCGATCCGTGGATCATCCGTACCGAGGGCGGCCGCCAGGCATTGGACGCCGTCAGGCAAGCCGCCGAACAGTGGGTGGCGCCGTTGCTGGTTATCGATGGCGACGAGCCATTCCGCGCCGCTGAGAGCAACCATCTGGCCGACGAGGTAATCGCGCTGATGGTCAAATCCGGCGCCCGCAAGGTACACAAGGTCAGCCGGTTGGAGGAGTTCGTCAATCTCCTGCCGAGGCTGATCACCGATGTGCTTAACCAGTTTCTGCAACACCGGGCGCGGCCGGACGCCGCACCGGGCAAGCGTTTCTCGTTGCGCGAGCAACCACCGACAATCAATGGGAAAGTGGAGCCATGAACCATCCGCCTGGTCAGATAGTGACCTTCTACTCCTACAAGGGCGGCACGGGCCGGACTATGGCTTTGGCGAACGTCGCCTGGATCCTGGCGTCCAACGGCAAAAACGTGCTGGTCGCCGACTGGGATTTGGAGTCACCCGGCCTGCACAGGTTCTTCCGGACCTTCCTCAACTCCGAAACCGTCCTGGGGACGGCCGGAGTCATCGACATGATCCGGAAGTATCAATGGCAGGCCAGCATGACCCAGAGTCTGGATGGCGGGCTTATCGAACGTCCCGACAACTGGCATGCCGCCTACGCGAAGACCGCGCATTACGCATTCTCACTGCAGTGGGACTTCAACGGCGGGCGGCTCGACTTTCTGACCGCCGGGCGGCAAAACGGCGAGTACTCCGAATATCTGGCCGGCATGCAATGGGACGCCTTCTACAACCACCTCGAAGGCGCCACTTTCCTGGACGCGCTGCGCGACGACATGAAACGCAATTACGACTACGTCCTGATCGACAGCCGCACCGGGTTGAGCGACGTGGCCGACATCTGCACCATCCACCTGCCCGACGTGGTTGTGGACTGCTTCACGCTCAGCGAACAGGGCATCGAAGGCGCCGCGGGCGTGGCGCATACCATCAGGCACAAGTATCGCGCGCGCAAAATCCGTGTCCTGCCGGTGCCCATGCGCGTGGATCCGGCCGAGAAGGAGAAGGCCGATGCGGGCCGCGCCTTCGCCATGCGTCGCTTCGCCGGCCTGCCCGCCGGGATGACCGACGGCGAGCGCTTGCGCTACTGGACTTCCGTGGAAGTTCCTTATCAAGCCTTTTACGCATATGAAGAAACCCTGGCCTGCTTCGGCGACCTCCCCGGCGCGGTCAACTCGCTGCTGGCGGCGTTCGAGAAGTTGACCGAGCACATCACCGAGGGCGAGGCCACATCGCTGGCGCCCATGGACGAGGCGCTTCGCCGGCGCGAGAAGGAGAAGTTCAGGCGGCGCGTGGACGTCAGTGATGAGGAGATCAGCCTATGGCACTCGCCCGAAGACGACGTTTGGGCCGAGTGGATAGAGAGTCTGCTGACCGCCTCCGGGGTGAGGGTCAGCGATCCGCGGCAGCCGGCGCCGCCCGGCGGGCAAACGCTGGCCATCGTCTCCTCCGCCTCGGCGGAGCAGGTGCCGACCCAAACCGATGAGAATTGGTCCTCCGGGCTGGTCGCGGTGTATGTCAGTGACATTCGACCTCTGTCCACCATCCCGATGAACCGGACCACCGTGATAGCAGGGCTTTCCGCCGAAGCCGCGGCCGAGCGGATCCTGCGGTTGATCAACAGATCGCCGGATCCCGACGCGATGCCGATCGGCCCGCGCTTCCCAGGTCATGAACCCGGGGTTTCCAACGCGCCCGCCCGCAACCCCCGGTTCACCGGTCGCGACGAGGAGCTGCGCCAGCTGCGAGCGCAGCTGCGCTCCGGCGGCACCACGGTCGTGCTTCCAGTCGTAGCGTTGCAGGGAATGGGTGGAGTCGGCAAAACCCAATTGGCGCTTGAATATGTGCACCGGTATCGCCGTGCTTACGACGTCGTATGGTGGATCTTGTCAGACGACCCGAGATATCTCGACACCCATCTATCCGACTTGGCCGCCCCGATGGACTTGGAAAAGGGTTCGACCGCGGTGGAAAACCGGAATCTGGTACTCAATGCCCTCAGCAGCGGGAGGCCGACCGACCGGTGGCTGCTCGTCTACGACAACGCCGACGACATGGCCAACGTGGCACCGTTGCTGCCTAAGGGCGGTCGAGGACACACGCTCATCACGTCGCGGACGCCGGCTTGGAGCGATCAGGCGCACGCGATCGAGGTCAATGTGTTCCGGCGCGAGGAGAGCATCACGCATCTACGCCGACGCCTCGCCGAGACGATCACGGCGGCCGAGGCCAAGCAGGTTGCGGAGGCGCTGGGCGACCTGCCGATCGCCATTTCGGCCGCGGAGGCGTGGCTCGTCGACACGGGCACACCGGTCGCCGACTACCTGAGGCAGATCCACGAGGGCGGAGCCGGAACCGACGCCCTTGAGCGAATTTATCGGCTGTCGCTGGAGCGATTGGCCATCGACTCGCCCGGCGCTTTCCGCCTGCTTCAGTTGTGCTCGGTCATGGCGGCGGAGACGGCGCTGGAGCTGATATACAGCGACGACATGGCCGACGTCCTGGTCCGCTTCGATCCTCACGTTTCCGACCGCACCATGCGCGGATCGCTGGTGCAGCGGCTGAACCGGCTCGCCCTCGTCAGGCTGGACGGGTCGCGGAAACAGATGGTGGTGCACCGGCTCCTCCAACGGGTTGTCCGTGACCGGATGACCGAGGACGAGCTGCGGCAAGCGCGCCACGACGTGCATCTTGTGCTCGCCGCCTCCCGCCCGGGCGGCGACGTGTCGGACGCGCAAACCTGGCCCCAGTTCCAATTGCTCTGGCCCCACATGGAGATTTCCGAGGCTCTCCGCTGTGACGACGAAAAGATGCGTGAGCTGATAATCGACCGCGTCCGCTATTTGGGCCTGCGAGGCGACCTCTCCCAGGGCGAGGAGCTCGGCACCCGAATCGCGGCTGACTGGTCTGCGCTCTTGGCCGACACAGACGATCCCGTGTTGCGGCGCCAATGGTTGTACCTACGGTTCAACCTGGCCAACATATTGCGGGCCATGGGCCGGTTCCGCGACGCGCTGGACATGGATCAGGAAGTGCTGGCCGCCCAACAAAACCTGCTGGGTCCCGAGCACGCGCACACGTTGATGACGGCCGGCGGGCTGGCCGGCGACCTTCGTGGCCTCGGCCGGTACGAGGAAGCCCTCGTCATGGATCGCGGCACCTACGATGCGTGGACGGAGATGCTGGGCGACAACCAGCATCGCACGCTGGTGGCCGCCCACAACCTGGCCATCTCCTTCCGCCTGATGGGCGATTTCCGGGCCGCCCGCAAGTTCGACGAGAACACATATGCGATCCGCCAACAGGTTCTGAGCGCCAACCACCCGTACACGTTCGGATCCGCCACCGGCCTTGGCCGGGATTTGCGCGACGCCGGTGAATACGAGCGGTCGGCGGCGCTGCTGAGCACGGTCTACGAACAGATCCGGGCGGCGCGGGGAATCGACAGTGTCGAAGCCGCGATCGCGCACACCAATCTCGCGGTGTCGCTGCGAGCTCTTGGGCGGGCGCCCGAAGCGATGCCGATCCTGGAGGCCGCCTACAAGCGGCTCGACAGCGCCCTCGGCCCGACCAACCCGGAGACTCTGGCCTGCCGGCTCAGCCGGGCGATGAACCTCCTGGCCATCGGCGAAAACTCGCAAGCGGATCGGGAGATGCGGGCAGTCATCCACGGGTACACCGAACTCCTCGGGTCCAACCACCCCCATGTGCTGATCAGCATGAGTAACCAGTCGGCGGTCCTGCGGGCGACCGGCGACCGCAAGGCAGCACGCGAGCTGGCGCAGACAGCGGCCGAGCAACTCAGTGAGATCCTTACCGCCGACCACCCATTCACCGTGGGGGCTCGGATGAACCAGGCGATCTGCCTGGCCGAGCTCAACGAGTTGGATCAGGCCCGGCTGCTCAGCGAGGACGCGCTGCGCCGGCTGGTGTCGACTTTCGGAAGTGAACATCCCGACACCCTGCGGGCCCAGGCCAACCTGGCCTTGCTGCTGCGCGCACACGGGGAGGGTGGAGAGGATGCGCAGCCGGAGACGCCCATAAGGCGCCTGATCGAGCTGCTCGGTGCTCAGCATCCCAGCGTGCGAGCGTTGCAGCAGGGGACCTTCGCCCACCGCATTATCGAGCCGCACCCGTTCTGATCAGCCGAGCCGGTGCTCGGCGACGTGCGGACGCCAGGCACCGTTCGTCACGGTCGGCGTCCGTGAGACCGCATCGGTCATCGAATCGGTAACCGAATCCGTCGAATCGGCGATCGAATCGGCCGTCGAATCGGCCGTCGAATCGGCGATGGAAACGGTCATCGAATCGGTCCCGTGGCCTTTCTCGCCGGGATCTGTGAGCCAGTCCAGCACTTCGGGCAGGACCGGTACGGCGCCGAAGTGTGATGCCCTGGGCTGGACCCTGACCTGTGCGTTAAGCAACTGTTTCTGCAACCAGTAGGTGTGGCTGACCGGAGAGAACGTGTCGTCCTGCCCATGCCAGAGCAACACGGGCGTGGTGAAGGAATTGAGGCCGAACCCCCACGACTTGCGGAACGCGAGCACGTCGTCTATCCAACCTTCGGGGCCGTCCTGCAGCGCCTCCCGGTAGGTAGTGTGCAAAAGCCGCCTGATGGCGATGTCCTCCACGATCGGCAGGTCGCACTCGCTCATCTGCGAGCGCAGGAAATCCAGCATCGTCTCGGGATTTACGCGCACATCGTTGGTCCGTGTCGTCAGCCGCTCGATGAGATCGTCCAAATCGGAGTCGGCCGCGTTGTACTCTTCGACATTTGCCGCGGTCATTCCGCCGTACCAGTCGAGATCCGGCGCACTGGCGGGCGCGATGCTCACCAACACCGAGGTCTTGGTGATCCGCGACTCAAGGATGCTCGCGCAGGCCAAGGCGTGAGGACCGCCGCCCGATCGGCCGACAACCGCGAACCGATCCAAGCCGAGCTTGTTGGCGATCGCCTCGACATCGTAGGCCGCGCTGGCGACGCTTCGCCCCGGCAACCGGGCCGACTCGCCATAACCTGGTCTGTCATAACAGATGAGCCGGACGCCTGAGCGATAGAGATAGATCGGCCTAGGCTTGGGACCGCTTTTGCTGCCGGGCGTGCCATGCAAAAGAAAGACCGGAAAGCCATCCGGTTTGCCGCTGACCTCAAACGCGAGCATACGCCCGTCATTCGTAGTAACATGGTCGCGGTCTATCACGTCTTCCTCAGCTCCGACACGGCGTCATCGGCACTCGGCAAAAGCGGCACAGCAGGCATATCGCGTTGGAGCGCACCACATAGTGTGGCCGCTCGCCCACCCTTAAGTAAACCGTATCGGGGAAAGGTTTGGTGTGTCCTTTTCCTGAACGGTTATGCTGACCTGCCGATGACGAGCGGCGCCTCAGGGGTGTCCGGCGAGGTTGAATCGCTGGTTGGTGCCGCTGCCGCAGGTGTACTGGATCAGCCTGGCGCCGTCGGCGGCTGACGCGCTGGTGACATCTATGCACTTGCCGCTGTGCGTGGCGATGAGCCGGTGCACCTTCCCGGACACCAGGTTCAATTGGAATGTCTGGTTGGCGGCACCGTTGCAGGTCCACTGGATGATGGCGGCGCTGTTGGCGGTGGAGCCGCCGTTCACGTCAATGCACAGCCCGCTGCCGGCGTTGACGATCGTGTAGGTGTCGGCGCCCACGGGCTGGAAACGCCACGACTGCGGGGAAGCGCCGCTACAGGAGTTCTGCACCAGCGGTCCGGCGGCGGTCGCGTTGACCGCGTCGACGCACTTGCCGCTGTGCTGGGCCACGGCGGTGGAGGTGAACGCCGGACCCGTCGCCACATCGGTCCGGATGACGGTGCCATGGCGGCATCCGGCGCAGGTGACGGCGCTCAAGCCGGTCCAGCTGTTGAGGTTCGCACTCGTCGCGGTCCAGATACCGCCATTGGTGTACTTATCGATGTATATGCGCCAGGTGCCGTCGGTCAGCTGGATGAGCGACGGCCCCTCGTACCCGGAAGTCCACAGAGTGCCCTGCGATGTCCAGCCGCTGGTGATGGCGGTCGTGCTCGTCCAGTGCTCGATGAACTTGGATGTCTCGTTCTTGACGAACGCGTGGTACGTCAGGCCGGACTTCACCACGAACGTGTCGATGTGGTTGAACCCAAGCCCGCCCATCTGCACCGGACCACTCCAGGAGGACAGGGCGGTGTTCTGCGCGGTGTAGACGTACGGCCGGAAGCACGCCGAGCACGTCGTCTGGGCCACGCTGGCGATGATGCGCACAGTGGTGCCCTCGACGTAGAACTCTGGTGCCCACACGAACTTGGTGTCGGCGATGCCGGAGTTGACGGTCGCCACGTGGGTCCAGGAGCGCAGGTCCGTACTGGAGGCGATGTTGAACGAGGTCGAGTTGGTGGTCCACGACTGGACCGTGTAGGCCACGTAGTACCGGCCGCCGTACTGGATGATGCTGGGGTCGCGCAGCACCCCGGTCGGTCCCCGGTAGTTCGTGTCGGCCATGACGGTGAAGCTCGTGGAGTTGGCCGACGAGTACAGCCACAGCTCCTCATCGGCGACGGCGTCGCCCTTGAAGGTGGCGTACACATAGGAGGTCGCCGCGACCGCGGGCGTCGCCGTGACCACAGCGCCGGTGACGGTGCCCAGCACCACGGTGATCAGCACCCGCCAGACCCGATGCAGGGGACGGTTTGTCATGACATGCCTCGATTCGGCCGCGATCCATGTTTGCGTTAACATCCAATGTGGTCACAGTGTGGCCGCTCACCTCGGAGCGAGTCAAGCGAGCCGGTCAAGCGAGCCGGTCAAGCGAGCCGGTCAAGCGAGCCGGTCAAGCGAGGGCATCGCCGGGCCGCCGCAGGACCACCACACCGCGCGGTGCGAGCGCCAGCAGGCCAGCCGATCCGGTTGCCCCGACAACGATCTCGCCCCCAACGCCGTGGAGCTCCACCGGATCAGAGGTCAGGTTGATCAGGAACCAGAACTCCTCCGTGTCGTTGCGCCGCACGGCCAGCTCGACCCGGCCGCGGGCGTTTCGCGGCAGCTCGCTGCGCAGGCCGGCGACCCCGGCGAGTTCGTCGATGACCGGGGCGAGCCCGGCCGGCCCGAGCCGGGTCGACACATAACTAGCGGAACCGCCGCCCACCAGGCGGAGGGTGATCGCGGCCCGGCCCACCTGCTCCCCGGAGGCATACCGGGCAAGCACTTTCACGGCCGGATCGGTGACCTCCATCCGGTCCGTCCACATCGTCCCGACGGTACCGTTGTCGAGGCTCACCGATTCGTCGTCGAGCAGGGGAGCCATCTCCTCGACGTGGATGCCGAGCAGCTCACGGAACGCACCGGGGTAGCCGCCCGGGATGATGTGGTCGTTGTCGTCCACGATGCCCGAGAAGTACGTCGTCACAAGGTGCCCGCCGTCCTCCACATAGGACGACAGGCGCCGCGCCAGCGCCGGCGGCGTGACATGCAGCACCGGCGCCACCACCAAGCGGTACCCGTCCAGAGGCGCCGCGACCGGGATGACATCGACCCGCAGCCCCGCCCGTTGCAGCGCCAGATACCAGTCCAGCGCCTCCTCCCGGTAGCGGAGCCGGTCGGTGGGGTGGGAGTCGTGTTGGCTTACCCACCATGAGGTCCAGTCGAACAGGATCGCGACGGACGCCGGCTTGCGCTCGCTGCCGACCACCGGGGCGAGCGCGTCCAAAATCTGTCCAAGTTGGACAACCGAACGGAACCCGGCACTGCCGGTCCCGGCGTGAGGCAGCATCGCCGAGTGGTACTTCTCGGCGCCCGCGACCGAGGCCCGCCACTGGAAGAAGCAGACCGCATCGGCGCCATGCGCCACATGCGACAGCGAGTCCCTTGCCAGCTCGCCTTCCTTCTTCGCTACATTGACCGGCTGCCAGTTCACGGCGCTGGTCGAGTGCTCCATCAGGAACCAAGGCCGCCCGCCGGCCAGGTTGCCGGTGAGGTTGGCCGAGAAGAGCAGCTCCGACACGGCGCGCGGCCCGGGCCAGACGTAATGGTCGTTGGAGACGAAGTCCACCTCGGCGGCCCATTCGGCGTAGTTCATGCCGCTGGACTCCCCCATCACCATGAAGTTCGTGGTGATCGGCACGTCCGGGGTGATGGCACGCAACAGGTCCCGTTCGGCGCGCAGGTAGTCGCGCAGGGCGTCCGAGGAGAAGCGTTTGAAATCCAGCTGCTGCGTGGGGTTGGGGTAAGAGGCGGCCAGCCGCGGCGGCAGGATCTCCTCCCAGTCGCCGTAGCCCTGCGACCAGAACGCGGTCCCCCAGGCATGATTGAGCGCGTCAAGCGTTTGATAACGCTCGCGCAGCCAGATTCGGAAGGCTTTCGCGGCGTCGTCGGAGTAGTCGAAAATGTTGTGGCAGCCAAGCTCGTTGGAGATGTGCCAGGCGGCCAGCGCCGGGTGGCCGGCGTAGCGGCGCGCGAGCTTGTCCACCAAGGCCAGTGCATGCGCCCGAAACACCGGCGAGGTCGGGCGCCAGTGCTGGCGCCCGCCGGGCCACAGCGTCTCGCCCCGGCGGTTCACGGGCAGGATCTCCGGGTGGGCCCGGGTGAGCCAGGCCGGAGGTGAGGCGGTCGCGGTGGCCAGGTCCACCGCGATCCCATTGTCGTGCAACAGGTCCATCAGCGTGTCGAGCCACTCGAAACTCCACCGATCGGCGGCGGGTTGCAGCCGCGCCCACGCGAACACGGCCAGAGTCACGATGTTGACTCCGGCCTCGCGCATCGCTTGGACATCCTCGTGCCACACTTCGTTGGGCCACTGCTCGGGGTTGTAGTCGGCGCCGTACGCCAGGCGCTGTCCGGGCGCGGGCCAGCGTAGCCATTTGGGCACGAGGACTCCTTTGGTTGGTCTCGGCGGGTGGGGCCTCAAGATCCGGCAACTTGCCTGGCAACTTACCCATTCGATGAAATTCAAGCGGCCTATTGCCTGGCAAATTGCGGGATCTTGAAGCCCACCATCGGGACGTTTCTATTTCACGGCGAAGCCTTGGGTGTTGCCGTAGGTTTTGCACTCGGCTTGCCAGGCGGCCAGGCCGTCGGCGAGTTTGGTTGGGGAGACGTAGGCTTTGCCGACGGTGTCATTGAACTTATCGTTGGCGTAGACCTGGAATGGTAGGTAGTTCCAGCCCGTCGCCACGTTTTTGGCCGCCTGGGCCAGGACCTGGTTCACCTTCTGGCCGCCGAAGTAGGTGAACTCCTTGTCCACGAACGCGGGCGAGTTCAGGTCGGCGAGCGTGGCCGGGAAGGCACCCTCGGAGGCGCGCGAGGTGGCGCCCTCGCCGGTGGTGGCGTAGCGCAGGAACGCGTAGGCCAGTGCCTTGTTGGCGCTCTTTTCCATGACCGCCAGCGAACTGCCGCCGTTCTCCGCGCTCACTTTGCCGCCCGCGGTCCACTGCGGCATGTCCGAGACTCTCCACTTGCCGGCGCCCGCCTTGGCGCCCGACTCGAGGTTCGCCGGCATCCACGCGCCGATGGTCAGCGTGGCGATGGTGCCCTCGCCCAGACCTTTGTTCCAGGCGTCGCTCCACGACGGGATCGGGGCGAGCAGCTTCTCGTCGATGAGCTTCTGCCACAGGTCGGCGAATTTTTTGGTACCCGCGTCGGAGAAATCGATCGTCACGTTGGTACCGTCCACTTTGTACGGACGGCCGCCGGCCTGCCAGATCATGCTGGTGGTGAATCCGGCGTCACCGGTATCGTTGGTGATATAGACATTCGGGTCGGCTGCGTGCAGCTTGCGGGCCGCGTCGAGGTACCCATCCCATGTCGTGGGGATTTTCACGTTGTACCGCTTGAAGACGTCGTCGTTGTAGAACAGCGCCATGGGACCGGAGTCCATCGGCAGTCCGAAGATCGCGGAGCCTTGCCGGACGCCGTTCCACGGGCCCGGGGTGAAGGTGCCGTCGAGCTTGTCAGCGCCGAAGGGTGCGAGGGTGGTGAGGGACTTGGCCAGGGCGAACTGCGGGAGGGCGTAGTACTCGATGTGGGCCACGTCCGGCACGCCGGAGTTGGCGGTGATGGCGTTCTGCAAAGCGGTGTACTGCTTGCCACCGGTGCCGGCGTTGACCAACTCCACGTCGACCTTGGGGTACTTCGCCTCGAACTTGGTCACCACGTTCTTCAGCGTCGGTTCCCAGGACCAGACCAGAAGCTTGCCGCCGTTGGTCAGAGCGGCATCGGGGTCCGTGCCGGAAGGGGTGGGGGTATCGGCTTTCGAGCACGCGGTCAGCGCGAGGACGATCGCGGCCAATGCGGTTACGGTCCGGTTGAATCTGGTTCTCACGCAAAATCTCCTTCTAGTCTTTGATCGCTCCGGTGGCCAGGCCGGACACCCAGTAGCGCTCCAGCAGGAGGAAGGTCGCTATCAGCGGCACGATGGTCAGCAGCGATCCGGTGATGACGAGGTTGAAGACCGCCTCACCCCCGGCGGTGGCCGCCTGGGAGTTCCAGGTGTCCAGGCCGATCGGGAGCGGGTACCAGGCGGGGTCCTTGAGCATGATGAGCGGCAGGAAGTAGTTGTTCCAGGTGGCCACCGCCGAGAACAGGAGCACAGTGACGATTCCGGGCCCCAGCAGCGGCAGGCAGATCCGGGTGAAGATGCGTAGCTCACCGGCTCCTTCGATGCGGGCCGCCTCGATCAGCTCCACCGGCACCGCCTCGGCAGCGAATGTCCACATGAGATAGAGGCCGAACGGTGTTACGAGCGATGGAATGATGACCGACCAGGGGGTGTTGGTCAGGCCGAGCTTGCTGAACAGCAGGAAGGTCGGCACCGCGAGCGCGGTCCCGGGGACGGCGACCGCGCCGATCACGACGGCGAACACCGCCCGCCGGCCCGGAAAGTCGAAGCGGGCCAACCCGTATCCGCCCAGCGTCGCCAGCGCGGTCGCGCCGCCGGCGCCGGTCACGACGTACAAAATGGTGTTGCGAAGCCAAAGCAGAAACGCGCCGTCGTCATAGGTCAGTGTCTGCTTGATGTTCTGCCAAAGGCTGAAGTCGTCGGCGAACCACAACCCGAACGAGGCGAGCAATCCCTCCTGGGATTTGGTGGCGTTGACGGCGAGCCAGAACAGGGGCAGCAGGCTGTAGACGACAACGATGCCGGTCAAGGCGGTCAGCAGCGGGCTGCGGCGCGCTCTCCTGGTCATTGTTCACCCGTCCCGCGCATGCCACGCAGCTGTACCGCGTACGCAATGATCATTGTGAAGACGCCCATGACGATGGCGACTGTCGCGGCGTAGTTGTACTGCTGCCCCGAGAACGACAGGAAGTAGGCGTAGAGGTTGGGTGTGTAGTCGGTGGTGATGGCGTTCATGGCGAGCGGCCGCAGGATCGCGGGCTCGTTGAAAAGCTGGAAGCTGCCGATGATGGAGAAGATGGTCGCGATCACCAGCGCGCCCCGGATCGCCGGGAGCTTGATGTGCCAGATGGTGCGCCACGGCGAGGCACCGTCCACCGAGGCCGCCTCATAGCGCGCCGCGGGCACGACTCGTAAGGCCGAGTAGAAAATCAACATGTTGTACCCGACGTAGGACCACGTCACCACATTGCCGATGGACGCGAGCACCAGGTCCGGCTGGAGCAGGTTGGGGATGCTCCAGCCGTAGGTGCGGTTGAGCCCGGCCACCAGCCCGAACTGCGGCCCGTACATGAAACCCCACATGAGCACGGCCACCACCGCGGGTACCGCATAGGGTAAAAAGATCGACAACCGGAAAGCGCCCGCGCCATACAACCGTCCACTGTCGACAGCCAGCGCGACCGCCAGCGCCAGCAGCAACATGATCGGAACCTGGACGGCGAGGAACAGTGCGACCCGCAGGAACGACGACCAGAAATGCGCGTCGCCGAAGACGTCGGCGTAATTCTGCCCACCGACGAACGTCGTGCCGCCGACCAGCCTGGTCCGGTAGAGGCTCAGATAGACCGAGTACGCGATCGGGGCGAGGAAGACGAGCGCGAACACGGCCAGGAAAGGTGCTACGAAGGCCAGGCCCGCCCACGACGCCCGCGATCGGCGGCGAATGCGAGTTCGGGCGCCAATCGTCGGCACGATCCGCGTCATGTGTGTCCCTCGAAAGCTCAGGCGCCAGACGGATGTTTACGCAAACATCTTGTAGGGTGTGGTGTCGTTTGCGCAAACACGGATGGGGCGAATAATGGCAGCGGACCACGATGGTCGTCAACCCCCGCGGGCCAGTGCCCGCAACCGGCGACCAAAACGTGCATCGATGGCCGACGTCGCCCGGCTCGCCGGCGTCTCCTCGCAGACGGTGTCGCGTGTCTCCAATGGACACCCGGGCGTGGTGGCGGCCACCCGCGACCAGGTTCTCGACGCGATGCGCCAGCTCGGCTACCGGCCCAACAGCGCGGCCCGCGCGCTCAAGCGGGGCCAGTTCCACACCTTGGGCGTCATCCTGTTCACCCTCGCCACAATCGGCAACAGCCGCACGGTCGAGGCGATCGCGATGGAGGCGGCCCGCCGCAAGTACGCGACGACCCTGATGCCGGTCGCGGCGCCCACCCAGGACGCCGTCTCGGGCGCCTTCAGCCGCATGGAGGAGCTGGCCGTCGACGGCATCATCGTCATCATGGAGGTCCACCTGCTCAACGACGCGGCGGTGACCCTGCCGCCCGGGGTGCACGTCGTGGTGGTGGACTCGGATGCCGGCGACAGATATACCGTCGTGGATACCGATCAGGCGTCTGGGGCGTGCCAGGCCACCCACCACCTGCTCGACCTCGGCCATCGCACGGTCTGGCATGTCGCCGGCCCGCAGGAGTCCTTCGCGAGCGAGCGCCGCACCGCCGCCTGGCGATCCACGTTGGTGGATGCCGGCCGCCCGGTGCCGCCGCTGCTGCGCGGCGACTGGTCGGCCGAGTCGGGCTACCGCGCCGGGCTGGTCCTGGCCGGCGAACCGGACTGCACGGCCGTGTTCGTGGCCAACGACCAGATGGCCCTCGGCGTGCTGCGGGCCATGCACGAGAAGGGTCGCGCGGTGCCGGAGGACGTCAGTGTCGTCGGCTTCGACGACCTGCCCGACGCGGGTGCGTTCACGCCGCCGCTGACCACGATCCACCAGGATTTCGGGGAGGTCGGGCGGCGCTGCGTGGACGCCGTCCTGCGCCAGATCAACGCCGGGCCCGGGGCGGCGCGCGAGCACGGCACCACCCTGGTGCCCACCCGCCTCGTCGTGCGCGCCAGCACGGCGCCCCCGCCTGCCCGCCGCGGGGTGCCGCAGTGATCGTTGTGGCGCTCGCAGCGCCGAAACGGGGTTGGATCACTGTGAGCGCCACATCGATCGAGCGGCCCGCCGACGGGGCGCGCTCTTGACGTGACCTGACCCGCGGTGACACCATCGGTCCACACTGGGTGTTTGCGTAAACATAGACGGCATGCAGAGGGCAGATCTATAGGCGTGCCGCGCGGGCCATTCTGACCATCCTTCCCGAGGAAGGGAGATGCAGAGTGCAGCTCCACATTGTCCGGATCGCCGCCGCCCTAGTGGCGCCCACCCTTGCGCTGTTCGTTGCCGGGCCTGCCCGGGCGGTGCCGGTGACCATCACCAACGGCACCCAGTTCACCGCGACCAACGGCAGCGTCGTCCACGCGCACGGTGGCGGCATCCTCAAAGAGGGCAACTACTACTACTGGTTCGGCGAGAACCGCACCGCCGACAACCGTTTCTTCGCGGTCTCCGTCTACCGGTCGACCGACCTGAAGAACTGGGAGTTCCGCAACAACGTGCTGACCCAGAGCTCAGCATCGGAACTGGCATCGGCCAACATCGAACGTCCCAAGGTCATGTACAACGCCGCCACCGGCCGGTACGTGATGTGGATGCACAAGGAGAACGGGACCAACTACAGCGAGGCCCGGGCGGCGGTGGCCGTTTCGACAACCATCGATGGCAACTACGCCTACCAGGGCAGCTTCCGCCCGCAGGGTTCGTTCATGTCGCGCGACATCACCATCTACAACGACAACGGCACGGGCTACATGATCTCCGCCGCGGACGAGAACCGCGACCTGATGATCTACCGGCTCACGCCGGATTTCCTGCGCATCGAGTCGGTGGTCGGCAACTTCTGGAATGACGCGATCCGCGAGGCGCCCGCGCTGTTCAAGCGGGGCAGCACCTATTTCCTGATGTCGTCGGCGGCGACGGGCTGGAGCCCGAACCAGGCCAAGTACGCCACCGCGCCGAGCATCTCCGGCCCGTGGTCGGGCTGGACCAACGTCGGCAACTCCGTCACCTACAGCTCCCAGCCGGCGTTCGTGCTGCCGATCTCCGGCACGTCGGGCACCAGCTATCTGTACCTGGGTGACCGCTGGGCCGGGGCGTGGGGCGGGCCGGTCAACGACTCGCAATATGTGTGGCTGCCATTGGCATTCCCCAGCGGCACCAGCATGACCATGACGTGGTACCCGCAGATCACTATCGATGTCGCGGCCGGCACCATCGCCGGGCTGTCCCCCACCTACTACCGCGTGACCAACCGCAACAGCGGCAAGGTGATGGACGTGGTGAGCAACTCGACCGCCAACGGCGCCGAGGTGAAGCAGTGGGCCTGGAACGGTGGCGGCAACCAGAAGTGGGAGTTCCAGGATGCCGGCGGCGGATACTTCCGCCTGGTCAACCAGAACAGCGGCAAGTGCCTCGACGTGGCCAGCGGCTCGACCGCCAACGGCGCCAACATCATCCAGTACACCTGCGGCTCGGGCACCAACCAGCAGTGGCAGTGGGCCGCCACCGGCAGCTACTTCCAGCTCAAGGCGCGGCACAGCGGCAAATGCCTCGATGTCGTCAACGCCAACACCGCCGACGGCGCCGACATCCAGCAATTCACCTGCGGCAGCGGCACCAACCAGCAGTGGTCGCGCACCGCGTCCTGATCCGCATAGGGGGTACAGTGAAAGCAAATCGCATTCTGGTGGCTCTTATGGTGACCGTCGCGGCAACGGCCGCCGCCGTTACGGTCGCGGCGGCCCCGACCGCCGCCGCCACCAACGATTTCCGCGGCTTCAACTGGGCCGATCAGAGGGACAACTTCGTGGACGGCGTTCTGGTCCTGGGTGGACTGTCCACATCGGATAGTTATGCCACCACCGTGGCCAAGGCGACCAGTGTGCTCAACAGTGCCACCACCAATCTCAACACCAACACGGTGCGGATCCCGGTGAACTTCTCGACCATCTCGGGGTCCTACTGGAACTCATATCGGGGAATTATCGATGCCGCGGGCCAGGTCGGGTACAAAATAATCCTCAGCTACTGGGAAGCGGCGAGCGATCGCGACGGCACCGTCGACAACGACGCCCAGTATTGGTCACTGTGGCAGACCATCGTCAACGCCTACGGCGGCGCGAGCCATGTCTACTTCGAACCGTTCAACGAGCCTTTCGGGTACAGCGCCGACGCCTGGAAAAACCTTGCGGCCCAATGGATTTCCACTTACTCCAGCGTGCCGCGGGGCCGGATCATCATCAGCGGCTCCGGGTACAACACCGGCCTGATCACGATCGGCAGCGACAGCCGGTTCACCGGCACCTTCATCTCCCGGCACACCTACAAGTTCTTCAACAACAACTTCACCACCGAAGCCCAGTACTACAACGATCTGGTCTCCAGCATCGGCAGCTACGCCAACCGGGTGATCATCACCGAGTGGGGCGCCGAGATGACCACCGGCAAGAACTACGAGGTGCCCAGCAGCGACCAGTTCGTCTCGTTCATCCGTGCCGTGTCGGCCGGCGCCCGCCAGCTCGGCCTGGGCAGCGTCTACTGGCCCGGGGTGCGCATCAACGACACCTACAGCCTATTCGGCCTGAACGGCAGCGGCACCAACCTGACCGTGAGCATCACCAACCAGTCGGGCAAGAAGCTGCTCCAGCACTCCTGGGGTATGAACGTGAGCATCACCAACCCGCCCGTGCCCCCACCGGCGCTGACCTACTACCGCATTACCAACGTCAACAGCGGCAAGGTCATCGACGTGATCGGCCAGTCCACCGCCAACAACGCCGAGGTGAAGCAGTACACCTGGAACAACGGCGGCAACCAGAAGTGGGCCTTCGAGGACGCGGGCAGTGGTTTCTTCCGCCTGGTCAACCAGAACAGCGGCAAGTGCCTCGATGTCGCCGGCGCCTCCACCGCCAACGGCGCCAACATCATCCAGTACACCTGCGGCTCGGGCGCCAACCAGCAGTGGCAGTGGGTCGCCAGCGGCAGCGGCTTCCAGCTCAGGGCCCGCCACAGCGGCAAGTGTCTGGATGTCGTCAACGCCGGCACCGGCGACGGCGTCGACATCCAGCAATTCACCTGCGGCAGCGGCACCAACCAGCAGTGGACCCGCACGCAGGTCTGATCGGCATAAGGGAGCCCGCATGGCGGGCTCCCTTATGCTGCATGGTTGTGAACCGAGGGGTGGAGCACCACATGCGCGGGTGCACCGTGCAACTGTGGAGCGGCAACCGCTTCCTCGGCAGCGGCTTTTTCATCGCCAAGCAGATCGTCGTGACCTGCGAGCACGTTGTGCGCCGCCACCCGGAGAAGCTGACGGTGGTCTGGAACAACCAGAACCTGCAGGGGCGGCCCATCCACCGCGACCCGCCCTACGCCGACCCGGAGGCCAACGAGGACAACTTCCCCGACATCGCTTTCGTCGGGGTGGTCGAGCCCACCGACCATCCGATCGCCAAGCTTGACGAGAAAGACACCACCATCAACCAATCCCTGACTGTGCTGGGCTACAGCAAGTTCACCCCGAGCGCGCGCCCTGACGAGGATGTGGCACAGGTGAAGGTGGAGGGCAACCGGTCCAAGTACCTCAAGGTGCGCGACGGCTACCTCGTCCCCGGGCTCAGCGGGTCACCGGCGATCAGCGACACCGGTCTTGTCGCCGGCATGGCCAAAGCATCGATGATCACCCGTGACCTGTCGGCGTCGCACCCGGGGCCGGGCGGCTGGCTGGTGCGCGCCTCCGAGATCAGGCGGCAGTACCTGACCTACCGGGTGAGCAGCAAGGCCAAGCTGCTGACCCGGCCCACCCTGATCCGGCCCGAGCCGCGCGAGCCGCTGCACCGGATGCTGACCGCGCAGCGCAAGGTCGCCGAACGGTACCCCTACCGGATCGCCAAGCTGTCGCGCCCCGTGCCGGCCCTTTCCACCGTCTACGTCGAACAGCGCACCCAGATCCGCGGCACCGACGGCGACGGCTCCACCTCCGAGTTTCTGGAGAAACTCCGAGCCCGCCGCCTGATCCCGATCAGTCCCATCACGATGGTGCGGCGGCACCGGCACAACCTGCTCGTGGGCGGGCCCGGCGGGGGAAAATCGACGCTGCTGCAACAGCTTGTCGCCCACTCGGCGCAGTGGTGGCTGCGCGACGACCCGCCGGAGCTTGGCGCGCAGCCGGACATCGGCCCGGTGGTGGCCATCCGCGCCGCCGCCACCGACCTGCTTCAGCCCACCCCGTGGTACGAGTCGATCGCCAATGCGATCAACAACGAGCTGCGCGGGTTCCAGACCGTGGGCGTGCACGCGCGGATGTTCGAACAGCCGCCGGTGGCCGGGGCCGAATGGCTCTTCCTCATCGACGGCTTGGACGAGGTGATGAACTCCGACCTACGCCAGGACCTGATCTGGATGCTCCGTGAGCGCGTCTCCGAATACGGCACCAACTCGCGGTTCCTGGTGGTGAGCCGGCGGCTGGACGAGCGCGAGTTCCAGAGCTTGCGCCAGGGCCTGTCCGAGTACCAAAATCCGGACCGGCTCGGCGAGTACCAGCTTCGCCACTTCGACGACGAGATGCTCAAAACCTTTGCCGACCGGTGGTTCCGGCCACCTTCGGAGCAACCGGCGGAGGTGAGCCCGGAGTCGTTCCTGGCCACCGTGTCCGAGAGCCACCTGACCAGCCTACTGCGCGTCCCGTTGCTGGCCACCATCGCCGCGGTGGTCTTCGAGGAGAGCACCGGGGAGTTGTTGGCCGGCGACCGCAGCGGCCTGTATGAACAGTTCGTCGACTGGCTTCTGAATCGCCGCCAGCAGCGGCCGACCGCCCGCGAGATCCTGGTGTCGCGGGTCAAGCAGTACGGGCAGAAAGCGGAGCAGTTCGCCGAGTACCTCTATGACCAACGGCGCGAATGCCTGACCTACATCGCCGACCGGCGGCTGCGCTTCGACGGGCGGGCGGTCGAGGTACTGGCCGAGGAGTGGTTGCGCGCCAACGGCATCAGCTATCCGGCCGGCCTCGACTCCGATCTGCTCACCGAGTATCTGCTCAGTACCGGGCTGCTGGAGTATCAGGGCGCGGAGCTGAACTTCATCCACCTCAGCGTCGCCGAGTACCTCGCCTCCGGGACACGGACCGAAACCTTCGATCCACAGGAGTGGATGAACCGGATTCGCGTCATCGGCGCCCCGGACAGCCTGGGGCTTTTCACCGCAAGCCAGTGGGTCCGGCAGGGCAACAGCCTGCTGCCCGCCGTGCGCGAACTGACCCCGCAGGACGGCCCGGTCAACCGGCGCGACCTGGCCATTGCCGCCGCGATTCTCGAGGACGGTGCCATCGGCGACCAGTCGCAGACCTTCATCGAGCTGGCCGACAAGGCAATCCGGCGCACCCGCGAAGCGTTGCCGAGCACGCAGCTGAACCAGATGTTCCGAGCCATGCTGGAGCGGGCGAGCAGCAGCGGCATCCTGACGCGGCTCGTGGCCGACTCCAGCGTCTCCCTGGTGAAACGGATCGAGGCGGCGAAAGTGCTTGCCGCGAGCGGCGATCCGGCCGCCAAAGCGGAGGGCACGAGGATGCTGGCCGAGCTCGCCTACGAGACCGGGGCGAGGCAGGACGACCGGATGCTGGCCACCTCGGCGCTGGCCGAGGTGGGCAGCCCTGGCGAACGAACCTTTGCGTTGCAGCATCTGATGTCGGTGGCCGAGACCCATCCGGATTCGGCGGCGCGCAGCGATGCCCTGCAAGCGTTGGTGCGCCAGGGTGACTCTGCGAGCGCCATCATGGCGGTGCTGCGCCGCGGCGCCCTGCCGGGCCAGACCCTGACTCAGCGGGCGGAGGCGCTGAGCTGGCTCGTGGTACTGATGCCGTCGAACGACGCCGACTTCGGGCAGTGGAAGTTCCCGGAGGAGGTGACCGCCGGGTGGGAGGCGATGAGCCAGACCTGGACCGAAAGGCTTCCAGGGAAGGCGCCCTGGGACGAGGAGGGGCTGACCTTCGAGGATGACATCATGCCGTGGGTAACCGCGGCGTTTGCCGTGACAAAAGCTTTTGACCCAAGGGGTACCCGGGCCGTGCTCGAAACGTTGATCCGCGACCGGACATGGACGTTCGGGCAGCGGCTCATCTTCGCCCGCAGCGTCTGGGAGCCCGAGCTCACCCGGCAGGCCCTGCTGATCATGGCCACCGATCGATCCGAACTGGCCATCAACCGCCTGACCGCGCTGCTGCTGATGCCCGAGTCAAGGTCCGATGAGATACTGGACACCGCCCTCGGCTGGGTGATGGACGACAACGAGGACATGGACCTGCGCCGTCAAGCCTTGGCGCATCTGGCCCGCCAGTCCGGGGGCGACCCGACCGCCCTGCGGGAGCTGGCTCAAAACCCCCAGGTCAGCTTCCAGCTGCGGGTGGAGGCCGCCGCTTTGGTGGGGCGGGAGATGGGCGACGTCGTCTGGGCCCGCGGCTACCTGCGCAGCCTGGCCAAGGAACACACCATCGGCTCGGCCGCCTGGGTTTCGGCGGAGGTGACAAGGCTCGGCCTCACCGCCGATTCGGTGCTGCCCGAGGTCGTCCGGAACAAGTCGCGCACCACGCCGTTCACCGAGTGAGCCCAGGCCGATGGCGGCGGCCTACAGTCCACAGTGGACGATCCGCGGCAGTAGACGGTGTTCCACCACCCCAGAATCGCCACGATGACCAGCAGCCAGGCGCGCGATCTGCGCCGGCGGGCCTGCTGCCGGATGTACTCGCCGAAACGGCGAAGCCCTTGCACCGCCACCGGTTTGCCCGCCGCCACCGCATCGGTGAGGACATATACCGGGCGCGGCGGCGGCCGACTGAACAGCCGCCAAAGCTGTGTGCCGAGAAACTCGAGCGTCAGCACGAGGGTATGGCTCACGACCACGAGAGCCTGCACCGCCGGGATGACTATCGTCCTGGCGGCGAAGGCCAGCAGGTGCTTGGAGATCCGCAACGCCAGAAACAGACCGAGCACCAGGATGGGAAAGGCCAGCCAGGTCGTGAGCGAAGGCGTGAAAGTGTCCAATGTCGACCGTATCCGGTCGAAGGCGGTCCCCAGCACGTCATTCATGGTTCCGGATCACCCTCATAGGGCAGCAGCTCACCGAAGCGCTCCACCATGTCGGCGAACCGGTGCACCACGCGACGGTTCAGCTCGACCAGTTCGTGGCTTATCGCCGGTTCGTCGGCCGGCACCTCGGCCGAGGGGATCGCCAGCAAGGCCGCCTGGGCGAGGTTGAAATCCTTGTTCCAGGCCGAGGTGGCCTCGGCCCCGAGCACCATCTCCAGGGCGCGCAAGTCGTTGGTGCCGTCCAGGCCGGCCTTGGAGATGGAGTTGACCGAGGCCAGGTCGACGGTGATCCCGAACGCCGACCGCAAGGTGACCGGCATCCTGGATCCCAACTCCCGGAACAGCTCACGCGGGCCGGCCACCCGGCCGAGATCGAACTCTCGGGCGCACCACGACGAGGCCAGGAAAAGCGCCACGAAACGGGCCTGCGTGACCCGGGAAGCCACCACGGACACCGGACCGGTCACCTGCCACGAAGCCGCGAACCGGGCCGCCACCACCTCCGCCGGATCGCCCACCGTCAGCACACAATCCAGCGCGCCGGGATGCCGGGCCACATCGACGTGGTATGCCTCGCGCGGCCGGCGCCAGTACAGCTCTCCGGCCGTATAGCCACCGGGCGGCGAACTCAGCTTGCCCTGCCGGCTGCGGTAGACGATGACGGTGGAGGGGAAGAGGTGACGGCGGTGGATCCGCGGGACTCGCCCAAACTCCTCGATGTAGACGATGGGATTGTCCAACGGCAGCGCGTCGCCGGTCACCCGCGGTGATCCCATTCCATTTTGATGACCACTGATGCCTCGGTCGACGCCTCGGCCAGCACGCTGACCAGAGCCCCCGACTTGATGGCGAGCTTGAGTCCGATCTCGACACCGAACCGGTCCGGCGGCTCGGCGAACGCCTCCCACAAGGCGTTCCGGGCCCACCCGCCGATCTTGATGATGGCGCTACGCGCCTCGTCGAGCTTGAACCGGTCGAACGTCCCGATATCGTCATCGATCACCGACACCTCGGCCAGGACGACCTCGCCGTCGGGCAGCTCGACCTCCACAATCTCCCGCATTCCGCCTACGGTAGATGCCCGGCGCCAGCCGCACTATCGGGAATCGCACTATCGGGAATCATGGGTAGGTGAAGTCGGCGATCGGCTTTCCGGCGAGGCCGTCGCGCAGCATTCCGGCCACGGATTGGGCCGGCTTTGGCTTGTCATCGGGGCCGACGGGGTGGAACGGGTTGTCGGGGTCGGCGATGAAGCTCGCCGCGACCAGTTGCGGGGTGTAGCCCACGAACCAGGCGGCGCGGGTGTCATCGGTGGTGCCGCTCTTGCCCGCCACCGGGCGTCCGACGACCGAGGCAACCCACTGCGCCGTCGACCAGGTGCCGCAGTACCGGTCATGGCGTCGCTGGCGTTGACCGGGCACCACTTGTCGCCGCACGTGCTGGGATCCCGGGCTTAACGGGATATTGCGACACATATTGTTTCGGGGCGTCGAAGGTAGTCGTCAAAGACATTCCGGCTTCGAGCGCGGCCAGCATGGTGAAGAACTTGAACGTTGACCCGGCTTGGTAGCCGGGCAGATCCCCGCCGCCGAGCAAAGCATTGACCGTGTTGGGATAATTTCCCGGTACCACGCCGGCCTTTGCCGGATCGGTGTTGCGGCCGTTCTTGCTCTGATCAACGGAGAAGGTGCGGTTGACCGCCATGGCTTTGACATATCCGGTACCGGGTTCGACCGCCACGAGTCCGTGAGCGAAAGCGCTGTTGCGCCGCTGTTTGGCCAGGACCTCCTTGACGGCGATGTCCTGCAGCCTCGGATCGATGGTAGTGACTATCCTGTGGCCGCCGCGGCGCAGGTTGTCCAGGCGCTGCTGCGGGCTGCCCCCGAACTGCGGCTGTTGCATCCACCAGTGCTTGACGAAGTCGCAAAAGAATCCACCGTTGCCGATGTCCTGGGTGGCTGCGGCGCAATCGTTGGGCGGAGTAGGCAAAGTTCAGGTACCGCTCCAGAATGTCGTCTTTGGACAGGCGCTTCTCCAGCTCGATCGCGATCCTCGCCTCGCGTATCTTGCGGCTCGGCGTGCGCTCGGTCGCCTCCACCACCTCATTGGGTGTCCTGGCCCCGTCCCGCAGGGCCATACGCACATACTGCATGGTCAGCGTCGAGGCACCCTGCTCCACGCCGCCGGCGTGCTGGTTGGCCACGAACGCGCGGGCCAGGCCCTTGACGTCGACGCCTTTGTGCTCGTAGAAACGGCTATCCTCGGCGGCGACCACCGCCTGGTACATCTGCGGCGGGATCTCGGCCAGCTTGAGGTGACGCCGATGCTCCTCGTAGAACATCGTCAGCAGGGTTTTCCCGTCGGCGGCGTAAACGTAGCTTGTCTGTCCCACTTCGGGTTCGGTAAACCTCGCCGGCATGCCCAGGAACGCACCGGAACCATGCTTGAGGGTGACGCCGGTGAGCAGGACTATCGGGAACACGACCAGGGCCACCACCAGGCCTCCGGCCACACCGATCCCTAACAGCCTGCCGGCGAACCGCAGCACGATTCGCGGCTTCTTCGACCGTACCCAGCGCACGGCGAAATTCCTTTCATCAGTGTCCCCTGTCTACATTGGACAGACGAGCCTCGAGGCGATCCGGAACCCAAGGCCCGACGGGCGGACCTGCTACCACGCACCGTCGACACATATGGGCTTCCCGCGATCGCCCGAGGCGAAGCCTCCACCGTCGCACTTCGTGCGGAAGGCACGGGATCCGGGCCCCGCCAGCCTGGGGCTGGCGGGGCAGGGACCCACTTAGGGCAATGCGCAGGCGTTGCCGTTGATGGTGATCAAACGCGGGTTCGGGTTGGCGTACTGGCCGCTCATGGTGGCGTTGAAGCCGAGGAACACGGTTGCCCCCGGCTGGATCCGTGTGTTCCAGGACTCGTTGCTGATGGTCACGGTCGCGCCGGACTGGCTGTAGCGGCCGTTCCACCCCTCGCGGAGCTTCTGGTCGCCGGTGAAGGCGAGCTTCGCCGTCCAGCCATCGATGGTCGTGGTCCCGATGTTGCTGATTGTCACCTGGGTGGTGAAGCCACCGCCGCCGTGCCATGTGCCGAAGTTGATGTAGTTGGCCCGGCAGGTCGGTGCCGCCGCCGGTTGCCCGGCGCCCTGGTCGGCCAGGAACGAAGCCATCCACGCCAGCGCCGAGTTCCAGTTGATGGCGACTTCGTTGGTGGAGTAGGAGTTGATGTCATCCACGTAGCAGAACATCGGCTTGCAGCCTTCGAGCAACTGCTTGGCGAAGGGGTCGTCGAGGCCCGCGTTGGCACCACCGGCGATCGAACCCGGTGGCGGGTTCGGCGAGGTGGCGTCGAGCTGGTGGCCATAGAGGCGGCTGTGCTGGTTCTCCGAGGCGTTCTCGCCCCAGCCGGTCACATAGGACTGGTTGAGCGCGTTGCGGCCCAGGATGTAGTCCATCGCCTCCACCGCCCCGTCGCGGTAGCCGGGTTGCCCGGAGAGGTCGAAGGCGGTGGCCAGCACCACGGCGTTGTTGAGGATATTGCTGTTGCCGCCCCAGAAGTAGGCACCCGCATGGCCCGGCATAGGCAGCCCGTAGCCCTGGGTGGCGGCCGTGGCCAGGTAGGCGTCGGCCGCGGTGAGCACGGATTGGCGGATGCGGGTCAGCTCGGTTGCCGACAGTCCACTTGGGACAGTAGCGAGGTCCAGGCGGCCAAGCGCCGCTGTGCTGCCCCAGCCGAAACCGGTGGAATCGAAGACGTTTCCGGTGTGGTGAGGTGAGGCGGTCACGTCGGTGAGGTAGGCCGCGGAGCCTGTGGTGAGGTAGAGCTCGGCCGCGGCCCAGTAGAACTCGTCGCTGACGTTATTGTCGCTGTAACTGCCGCCACCGTTGCCGTCATTGGGATCGGCGTACATGGCCGGGTTCGCCTTGGCCGCCGCATACGCCTTCTTCGCCGCGGCCAGCGCCCGGTCGGCGAAAGCCTTGTCATACGGGGCGAAAAGACGGGCGCCCTGTGCCGCGACGGCCGCCAGGTTCAGGGTGGCCGCGGTGGACGGCGGGTGCAGTTCGCGGGGCTGAGGGTCAGCCTGCGGTGCGAGCGGCAGGCCGGTCCAGTTGCGATCGTGTACCTTGTGATGCGCCATGCCCGCCAACGCTTTCCCGTCCGGCACCTGCATGCGCAGCAGGAACTCCAGCTCCCACCGTGCCTCGTCGAGGATGTCGGGCACGCTGTTGCCGCGCTCAGGCACCCGCAGTGTCGAGTCGCCAAGCGCCGCACCGAAAGCCGCGGTCGGCGCGGTCTTGGTGCGCTCGACGGTACTCAGCAGCTGGGCGGTGGCGATGCCGCCGTTGACCACATACTTGCCGTGGTCGCCGGCGTCGTACCAGCCGCCGCGCGCATCGAGGCGGTAGTCGCAAACCCCGGCCTGGCAGGGCACATCGGTGTCACCGAGGTTGGGCGCCACGCCGAGGTGGCCCGCCGGGCGGGCATACTGCGCGCCCACCAGAGCACCGTCGATCACGATGCCGCTGCGCTGGATGTAGAAGAACTGCAACGAGTCCGACCTCAGCTGTTGGTAGATCGAGCCCGAGATGTCGAACGGATGGCTGGTCTGCTCATCGGCCACCATCGTGTAACCGGTGCCGGCCACCCGGTACCCTGAAAAATCAATGGTTTGAACGTTTTCGCCCGACGCCTGGTCGACACCGCGCGGCACGGTCTGCCCGGAGGCCACCACGTCGCCGGCCGCGTTGCGCAGCTCCCACGGCATGGCTTGCGTGCTTGTGGTGACGAGCGTGGCGTGCTTGGGGCTGCCGGGCAGGTACCCGATCTGGTTGACCCGCACGCGAGGCCCGGTGTCGGGCACATACGGCGGCTCTTCCTCACCGCCGCGCAGCGACACGTTGTCGATGCAGAAGGCGTAGGCCGCCGCGTTCGCGCCGACCTGGAACACGACCTGGGCCGCGTTGGTATCCTCCGGCGCGGTGAAGCTGTACTCGAAGTGGGCCCCGGCCGCGGTCATCGGCAGGTCACGGGAGAAGTAGGAGGTGAACGGCGCCGCGCCGAGCTGTACCGCCGCCCGCACCGTCGCGCCGGGATCAGCCGAGGCGTCGAAGGAGAAGGCATACTGGCGCCCGGCCAGCAGCGGGACGTCGTTCTGGCCCATTCCCGCGTCCCACGGGTTGGCCAGCCCACCCGGCACGGCCGAGCAGAACTCGCCGTCGACGATGCCCGATGAGGTGGTGCCATACGCGAACCAGCCGGCCATACCGTCGGCGAAGTCGCCGTTCTCCACCTGTTCCGGCCCACCGGCGGGCGGACCACTGTCCTCACTGGACAGTGACACATTGTCGAGGCAGAAGGTGAATGCGGCGGGCGTGCCGAGTTGGAAGGTGAATGTGCCGTTGGCCGAGTCGATCCCGGCCGTGAAGGTGTACGTGAAGGTCTGCGCTGTGGGCGTCAGCGCGACCTCACGTGACAGTGAGGCGGTGAAGGGCGGCTCGTTGAGCTGCACGTTGGCTCGGACCGCGGCGGCGGTGCTGGCCGAGGCCGTGAAGGTCAGCGTGTACGCGGCGCCGTCCACCAGCGGGATGCCGTTGTGGCCGATGCTGACGTCCCACGGGTTGACGCTGCCGGCCGGGACGTCGGCGCACAGCCTCCCGGCGTTGACGGTCAGCGAGGTGTTCGCGGTCGACCACCACGGGTCGGTGCCGCTGTCGAAGGTGCCGTTGGCGATGTGCTCCACAGGCGCCGCGGGCGCGGGCGCGGGGGTAAAGCCGGTGACAGCAAGCAGCGCGGCGGCAAGGAGGGCGCCTGCGCGCTTGCGAGAAGCGGGTTTCACGAGGACGGTCCTTCCAGGGCATAGAAGGGTATGGTTGGGAGCGCTCCCATATTCTCAGGATGCCTTCGCGTTGTCAATCGAGGACAGTCGACGAGCGCGCCGGCACGGCCGAAGATTCTTGTGACGCTGACAGCGGTTCAACGCCTTCGGGTCGCCGTCAGCGTGACAAGGATCATGGCTGGCTCATCGCGTACAGGCCCAAGTCGCCGTCGACGATGGCCGAGTTGAAGCCGTAGCTGCCGATAAACGCGCCGTTGAGCGTGACCGAGACCGCGGCGCCGCGCATCACCAGGTTCAAGGTGTAGTCGGTACCGGGGTTCAGCACACGGTTGAACGAGGCGTCGATGACGAAGCCACGCCGCGCCTCCCAGTGTCCAATGACGACCTTGTCGACTTGGACGTCAAGCACCACGAACTTGTAGCTGTCGCTGTACCCATCGAAGAACAGGCCACCGGTGTCGGTCGTGCGCAGTGGCGACATAGTACCCTCCGGTATGACCCCTGGCGCTGTAGCATCAACGTGCCGATCTTCATCTGGAGTTTGACCATGCGCTGGGGTTGCCCGGCCGGGTCGTTGGTGAACCGTACCGCGAGGTCGACGAGTGAACCGCCACACCTGGATTGCTTGTCCTGTAAGAGTTTGGCCAAGGTGTAGCCCGGATCGTCAGTCCCGATGCCGGTTGGTCAGGATTCCCCAGGCCACAGCCTTGTCATAACGGTCTCGCAGGTCGCCCGCTGGGCATGCCGCAACATGAACAGGCCATTCACCATCCTCAACCTCACCCAATGATCTAGGAACGGCCGTGGGTGGTCGACTCAAACTCATCCGCCAGTCACTACGAATTCACTTCCAGCCGCGATAACCATTGCCTAGCCAATTGTGGCGTCAAAGGCTCAAAGATTTCCGGGGTGGCCGACTCAAAGATGAATTCCTTAATGAGCTCGCCGGACCCCTCATCGAACCCGACATCATCCCGGCCTTCCAATGCCTCAGCCCATCGTTCCCAATCTCGGGCGGTTAGCTCGCCATTCAGATACCCATTTAGCACCCGGACTAGATCGTTTCGAGTGACTGTCACGAGCTCGTCGGCGCTGTCCCAAGGGTAGAGAGCCAAGGCTGTTATCGCCGCTCCGAGCTCTCCCTGGAGCTGAACCAGCGCCCGAAGCGCCTGCGTGCGATCGGCGGTCAGCGACTCGTTGTCTGGAGATCTCATCAGCAAGTCCCCCCTGGTGGATTGAATTTGTCCTTGACGTGTGCGACAGAGCCATCAGGAACAACAGTGGTCTTATTGTATCCGATCGTTGTTCCATCCACGCCGACCGTCTTTGTATAGAGCGCATACGAGCCCGGAACCCGGCCTGGCACCTTGGTCTCGAATTGGACTGCGCCATTCGCACCTCTGGTGATGACAGTGCCTTCCGCTGCTGCGGGCAGCTTCTTTACGTAACGGTTGTAGTTGGACAATTGGTCCTGCGTGAGATCGTCAATACCAATGATTCCATCGTCGCCACCCGAGTTGTGGACGAGGACAGGAGTATTCCCCGCCATCACATAGTAGGTGTGGATGTCGGCGATGGTGAGGTCGTGCATCTGGCGGAGGCCGGCAAAGGTGCGAACGGCGACGACCAGCTGGGTCTCCTTGCCTTCGTCGTCGCGGAGGCGGGTGCCGGGGTTGAGGTCGGCGGCGTCGGTCCAGTGGTCGACGGTGGCGTCCCAGAAGGGATGGTGCCAGGTGGTTTCCAAGGTGGTGGTCTGCTCGGTGGCCTCGTTGAGGATGTCTATCTCGGCTAGGTCCCGATCGTTGTTGAGGTGGACCTGCGTGACCTCTTTGGAGGTCGTCTCTCCGGTCTCTGGATCGGTGGCAAGGACCTGTTGTCCGACGGTGATCTCGGCGATGGGTTTGCTGGTTCCGTTGGCCAGTAGAACCGGGGTCGTGGAGGCGAAACTGTGAGGACATCCGCGACCGAGTTTGAAGACGCGTTCGGTGACCAGGATGCCGGCGGCGATCCCGCCTACGTAGCCGTAGTTTTCCGCGGCGGTTTTGAAGTCGCCTTGGGCCAGGGCCGTCTGGGCGTTGACGGACATGGCGACTAGGCTGACGATTCCCATGGCGTTGTCCCATGGTTTGGGCTGATTGGGAAGCGTGTTGTTAACGTAGTCGTCCCAAGCTTGGCCGAGGGTCCATTCACCGCTGAACACGTTGGACCATCGGGTGTAGCCACGCTCGGCTTCGTCACCGACCAGCTTGCCGTATTCGATGATCCCACCGAGGGTGACGTCGTACATGCCTTCGACGAAGCTGTTGATGCCCGCCAGGACGGGGTTGTCGATTTTGGGCCCGGTGTTCTGCTTGAAGTATGCCTTGAGTGGCTTCTTGGGTGCCGGGCCAAGGCCGCCGCCGCCACCGTCCACTTTGGTCATGAGACCGGTGGGGTCGCTGAAGGTGGTGGGGTTGTTGTTGCCGTAGGCGTAGCCGTGCCATTGGTTCGGGTCGGCGAGGTCCATGACGGGATCGATGGAGATGAAGCGGCCCAGGGTGGGGTCGTATTCGCGGGCGCCGAGGTGGGTCAGGCCGGTCTCGTCCTTGGTGCCACCGACATAGCCCTTGGTACCTACCCAACCGGCTGGCGTGGCGGTGCGGTCCTCGCCGTAGGGCATGGACCGGCGTTGGGCCGCAGCAAGGGTTACCGAGTCGATTTGGACTGTGCTGGTGTTTTGGTGGTTAGTGGCGATCCAGCGCAGGCCGGCGGCCGTGCGCACGGCAATGCCGGCGTAGTAGCGGGTGCCCAGCGCCGCGCCACCGCCGGAGGACAGCTCGAGTTCGGTGCCGTCGGGTAGGTAGAGGGTGGTCTTCGACGCGGTGCGCACGATGAGCCGGTTGCCGTCGGCGTCATACAGGTAGCTGCTGGTAGTGCCGGCGGCGGTAACGGTGGCCAGGTGGGCTTGCTTGTCCCAGGTGAGGGTTTGGGCGGTACCGGTCGTGGTGACGGCGGACGTGGTGTTGCCGGTGGGGTCGTAGTCGAAGGTGCGAGACGGGGTATCGGTCTTGGGGCCGGTGGCGGTGATGGTCTTGACCTGGTGGAGTTTGGCGCCGTACGAGGTGCCGACGTTGTAGGTCCAGGTGGTGTCGCCGACGACCGAGTCCTTGTCGGTTTGGATGAGGCGGTTGCCGACGGTGTCAAAGGTCCACTGGCGCCAGTAGGGGTCGGCGCCGCTGCGTTGTGGGGCGGTGCAGGAGTTGCCCTCGGTCCAAGCCTCGGTCAAGCGGCGCAGGTGGTCGTAGCGGAAACATTCGACTTGGTCACGTAGCCCGTTGGTGAAAGTGCCGGTGCCGGTGATGTTGCCGGCCGCGTCGTAGGAGTAGTCGTAGGCGTGTTTCTGGGCGAACGTGCCTGGGGTGGTTTCGGTTTCCACCGAGCTGGATGAGAGGAGGCGGGTGTGGGGCTGGTATTGGGCTGACAGCTTGACCTGTGCGCCGGCCTCGCCGAGGGTACGCAGGCTGACCAGTCCATCGAAGGTGTAGTCGGTGTTGGCCACATAGGTTTGGGACCCTGTGAGGGATTGCGCGAAGCCGTTGTTGTCGTAGCCGGTGGTCAGGGCCTCGGCTGGGAGCCCGCCCACACCGGGCAGGGTGGTCGTAGCGGGGGCGCCGTTGGGCTTGTAAGTGTGGTCCCAGCTATAGGTGGACGCCAACGCCCCATTGAGGGTGGGGTTGGGGATCTGCACCTCGGAGTGCGTGGGTTGGTAGTCATCGTCGCGGTCGGTGATGCGGGTCTTGTACCGGTCGGCGCCGACGTGGCGGATGGTGGTGCTCAGGTAGCCCTTGTCGGTCTCGTCGTAGATCCACTCCGCGAGGATGGTACCGGTCTGGCTGGTGTCGCGCTGTCTGGTCTTGCGGCCCAGATTGTCGTACTCGTAGAACAGCGTTTGCTGCCGGGCATCGGTGGATGACCTGAGCTGGTGGTCGTCGTGGCAGGTCGATGTCGTGACGCCGCTGTCGGGGTCGGTGGTTGTGGTGGTCCGGCCACGCAGGTCGTACTGGTAGGTCCAGGTGTTGCCGGCCGGGTCGGTGACGTTGGTGAGCCGGTCGAGGCGATCGTGTTCGTACCTGACGGCGGTGAACGCGCCGGTGAACGGCGCACCGGAGTATTGGCGTTTCTCCACAAGCCGGTTATGGGCGTCGAGCAGGTCTTGGGTGGGTGTGCCGCCAGCGGGCGGTATGACACCTACCCGGTCACCGTCGTAGACCGTGGTGGTTTGGAATTGCAGACTGTCGTTTTTGTACAGTTGCTGGTGGGTGGGCCGCTGCAGCTGGTCGTAGACGTGCCGGGTTTGTTGCTCGATGTCGGCGTCACCGTTGACCGGCCATGCCAGGGTGGAGGTCGGGCCGGAGGCATCGTTGTAGAAGACCGATTCCTTGGCGGTCAGGCCGCGCCCGTCGTAGCGGACATCGGCGATGACACGCTTGCCGTCCTCGGTGACCTTCTGGGTTTGCCGCAGCCCGAAGTTGCCGTCGAAGATCTGGTAGCTGTCGATCTGATTGCCGTTGGGGCCCAACGTTTGGGTACGGATCCAGCTCGGGCTGGCCAGGGTGTAGGTGTACTGCGAGTCCGGGATGGAGCTGGTGGGCCGGTTGTTGCGCCACATCCGGACAAGCCTGCCCAGCGGATCGTACTCGCCGGTGGATACCTTGCCGTTGACGTCGGTGACGGAGGTGGGGGTGCCGCGGCCCGGGTTGACGGTGGTGGTCGCGGTCCACCCGGCGCCCATCGGCCCGGTGATCGCGACCGAGGTGGTCGGCATGCCGGCGGCCGGGGTGTAGGCAGTGGTGGTGAGCCGGTCCAGGGCGTCGTAGGCGGAGGTGATCCGCCCGTAGGAGTCGTAGCCGGCGCGGGATGCTTGCTTCCAGGTTTTTACCCCACCGGTCACGGCGGCCAGCACGTTGGTGCGGGTCAGCAATCCTTGGGTGGGTGCGGCGGTGCCGGTGGTGTCGCCGTCGTAGTAGTGGTAGGTCTCGGCCAGGTAGTCGGCGTCGGCCGGGGTGGCGGTGCAGGCTCGCAGGGTCCGCTGCCACTGCACCACATCGATCAGATGCAGGGTGGTGTTGGCGGTGTAGCCACGTTGAACACACCGGTCGTCGGTGGCGGTGGCCATGTCGCCGCGGTCGTCGATCTGGGTGGGGCGGCCGTAGGAGTCGAAGCTTGTCCGGGTATCGGTCCACCGCCATGCGCCGGTGGCGGCGATCCAGGTGCGGGTTTTGGTGTTGGTCTGGCGCACCATGAACGCCTTCAAATCCTGGCCGTTGGTGACCGGCTTGGGCCGCAACCCGGTCTGCGTCACCTGATAGGAGTGGATGGCCGAGCCCAGCACCGTGGTCGGGCCGTCCATCACGAACTCCTCGCGCGGCCGACCTGCCAGCGCCACCGAGTCCACGATCTGGTGGGCCCAGCGTTGGGCGATGCCGCCGTTGCAGTCCCACAGGAACAGTTGCCGACCGCCGTACGGTTCGGTCCCAGCGTCCAGGCAGCGACCCGAGTTCGGATTGCGCAAGCTACGGTCGGGCTGCGGCAGCCAGATCTGCGCCGGACCGTTGTTGCAGGCGAACAACTGGATCAAGGTGCCGTTGGCGGTGCCCGCGCCGGTGGCATCCATACATTTTCCGGTGCGCGGATCGCGCAAGCTTGACCCGGACGGCCAATAGGTCCACTGCTGGGCAGTGCCGTTGTTGCACACCCAGGTGGCAATCATCGAACCGTCCGCTGTGCCACCGCCGTAAACATCGATACACCGCGCGTTTTGCGGATTGAACAAGCTTCCATCGGCGCGCAACCGCAACACCTGATTGCCTCCACCATGGCAGCCGTACAACAGCACCGGTGTCTGGTTGGCCGTGCTGGAGGCCGACATGTCAAGGCACTTGCTGGTGGCCGGGTTGACCAGGCTGCCGTCCGGGGCGAACCGCCACACCTGCGCCACGCCGCCATTACAATCCCACAACTGGATTTTGGTGCCGTCGGTGGAGAATCCATTATTGACATCCAAACACCGCCCCGAGACCGGACTTTTGAACGTGAGCACATACGGCGAGGTGGTGTCCTGGTTGTACTGCCACACCTGGTTGGCGCCGCCGTGGCAGTCGTACACCTGCACCGCCGTCCCGTTGGCGGTGCCGCCACCGGCGGCCTCCAGACACTTGCCGCCCACCCCACCGATCGGCGCGGTCACCTGCGGTGTGCCCAACGGCGTGATCACAAAGGCACGGCGGCCCTCCCACACCATCGCCTGATTGTCCGTCGTGGCCAGGCTGTCGCCGTCCATGCCCCGGTGATACAAGGTTTTGGTGACCGTCTGGGTCCCACCGGCCGGCCCATGGGTGGTGGTCACATCGGTGTAGCCGCGCCACAACGGCCACGACCGCAACGCCAACACCGACGTCTCGGTGAAATCGTGCCCCCACAACGACACATCGGTGGCCGAGGCGGTCGAGTAAGCATAGGTCCAGGTCTGATCCGGCGTAGCGGCCGAACTCAGATCCTTCTCGGTCACCGAGGTCACCACATACTTGTTGAACCAGCCCCACCCGGCCGGGGCCTGCTGCGGTTTGTAGTACTGCGGGAAACACCGCAGCGGGTTGAATCCGGGTGACGCCTTGGCCGCCCCGTTGACACATTCGACGCCGGAGTAGGACACCAGCGTCTGCCCACCCACTCCGTTGAGGACCGAGGTGAGCCGATAATGCGTGTACGGTGCCGTACCGGAGATGTTGCCCCAGTCCACCCGGTTGAACATCGCCGTGCCACCAAAGGTGACCGCCGGCTCCGCCAACGTGGCCAACCCGTCATCGGCATATCCGGTGTGGGTCAACGACTGCAGCCACAGGTTCGGTGAGGTGTCATCCCCGGCCGGAGCGATGTTATCCCCGGACGGCGGATAGGTCTGCGTCAGATCCCACTGATCGACCTTGCGATAGCCGGAACCGTCGGCCCGGCGAACCTGAGTAAAAACACTTGCCAGCCGGTACGGGGTCCAGAACACCGGATTGGTCAGGCCCGGACACGACGTGCTCGAGGCACAGTGCAAATCCCACGGCGTATCAAGGTACTCGGCCGTCGAGCAGGAACCCACACACCGGTTGGCCTTGACAAACCACACCTGCATCGGCGCCGGCGCCGCACCCTCCAACCCAGCCCGCGTGCCGTAATCGATGTGATCCAACGTGGACGAGATGTCATACGGGGCAACACTCTGATTGTTGTTCAAGCCGACGTAGCCGGTGAACTCGGTGTAGAACAACGTCATCGAGTTACCCCGCGCATCGACCACATAGTCCAGGTTCCACCGGTATCCCTGCTGACACCACGACGTGGCCTGGCAAGGCTCCCCCGCATGATTCCCAAACACCGGCACCGTCTGCACCGAGTGCCGCCCGAACCAATACTGCGTGCCGTCCAACGTGGTGACCACCCAATGCTCACCATCGTTGTCCCCATTACCCAACGTCGGGTCGAACTTCTGCTCGATGCGAAACGCGTCGTCGTCATCGGTGCGCCACACTCCGGAAGCGTTGTCCCGGATCAACTTGAACGAGCGGCCGCCAAACACCAACGTGGCGTTATACGGGGAGAACCAGCACAGGTCCGGCGTCGGCGTGCCGTCCTGATCACACGTCCGGTACGACCGCTCGACATAGCCGGTCTGCAGCTCCCAACCCTCCCCCACCCACGAGGTCTGACCGTTCTGCGCCAACGTCTGACCATCCACCGAACCACTGTCATAGGCCAGCTTCACATCCGGCGTCGGCCCAGCCAACGACGCCGGCACCTTCAACGGATACGACCACGAAAACGACCCGCCCTGCCCGCCGGCCGACCACGAATAGGTCGGCGACAACGACGTCTGCGAAAACGTCGCGCCCGCCGACGAAGACGACGACGTCACCGCCAACACCGCCGAGCCGCCGCCAGAAGGCAACACCAACTCCGCCGATACCTCACCGGACGCATTCGTCGATGCCAACGGCGTCTGCTCCTGACACTTCACCAGCTGCGGCGTCGACAACGCACATCCGGGCAGCATCACCAACCGCAACCGGTCACCGAAGTTCGCCCCGAACAGGCTCACCCACCCGGCATATCCCACGCGCACCCTCACTCGCGCGCTGGCGGCACTGGCAGCACTGTCCACACCCGACAACGACAGCACCACACCACGCACCCCGGCCGCCTGTGCGACCTCCGACCCGGCCGTGCGCACCCGCACCATCGGCGGGGCCTGCGCCGCCGCGCCCGCCCGTTGGCGCGCATCGGTTAGGAAGTCATCCTCAGCACCGAGTACCACAGAAACAGCCACCGGCAAACCACCCACATCAGCCACCGCACCCGACGTCGCCACGACAGCCGATGCCGCGGACGGCAACGACGCTTTGGTCAATGCCGTCACACCCGGCCCATCGGACTGTGACGGCCGCGCTTGATCTGGAACACCCGACCTCACCGGCACCGATTTGTCAGACGAGACAGACGCGGCAGCTGGCCGCCACGGCATCCCGACCACAAGCCAAGCCAGCAAACACATGACCGACACGACACTGGTGGTGAAACGCGACCGATGCACGACTGCCCCCCGCACAAGAACGACGATGATCGATTGAGGGTATAGCCGCCCGAGCTTGACACGCGCTTGACACGACCCGCCCAGGCGAACACAACCTCGGCCGCAAAGGCTAGCCGCAACGATTCCTGAGTCAAGGCAACGCAAAGTAGCCTTCGCATCCGCTCGAAGCGGACACAAAGCCATAGACCCGGCTCACCGCGTCCAACATCAACAGCGCGTACGCGAAAACGCCTACTCGCTAGCGAAATCACCATCCGTAGTCTGCGGGCCAGCCACCAAGCACCACACCGTTATGAAAACGTGACCTAGCCGGCGCTCACGCAATCGCGTAGCGGCGTCACCTTGACCGTGGAGTACTCCGGAATGTCGGCGAGGTAGAACATGGTCACCGCATCGCCGACCGCGTCGGCGGTGGACGAAGCCGTGGCCACCGCTGCTGTGCCCATCGGCATCGACGTCGTGCCCGCGGTTGTGGCAGTGGCGCTCAGGCCTTCGGTGCCGAACTGGGGATCGTTGGTGCGCAGGCGCACGTTGTCGAAGGAGACAGTGCCGCCGCGAGCGTACAGGCCCAGGTCGCCGTCGACGATGGCCGAGTTGAAGCCGTAGCTGCCGATGAACGCGCCGTTGAGCGTGACCGAGACGGCGGCGCCGCGCATCACCAGGTTAAGGGTGTAGTCGGTGCCGGGGTTCAACACGCGAGTGAACGAGGCGTCGATGACGAAGCCGCGCCGCGCCTCCCAGTGTCCGATGAGGACCTTCTGGGCCTGCACGTCAAGCGCCACGAACTTGTAGCTGTTATCGCTATACCCGTCGAAGAACAGGCCGCCCATGTTGGTCGTGCGCAGTACCGTCTCAAGCTCCACATAGGACGCCGGAGCGATCGAGGTCGCCAGGTTGATCGTGGCGTAGCCCGAGGAGCCGGCCGTCGCCGGTGTGCCCATGAATCGCCCGCCGGCCACATGCCAGTCGCCGGACTTGCGGCCGTTGAACCGGTCGGCCACGCCGTCCTCGAAGTCCTCGGTCTCGTCGAAGGTCAGCTGCGGCGGCAACACGTTGGCCTTGATGTTGTCGAAGATGCCGCGCGAGTTGTCCGAGCCCATCCCGATCAGGCCCTTGTTGAGCGCCACGGGTACGCCGTCGAGGATCCGCGCCGGGTAGGTCCAGGTGAACGAGTTGGCGTTGTTCACCAGCACGGTGACCGTGGTGCCGTTGACCGCGACGAGCATGTGGTAGAAGCGGTCCGGCATGGTCTGGAACGGCGTCCAGGCATCGACGATCCAGCCGGAAGCGTTGCGGTGACCCATAACGATCTTGTTGGTGGCGGTGTCGAGGCCGGCGAACTTGAAGTCGGTCGGGCTGAAGTAATCGAAGATGACGTAGGCGTTGCCCTTCCAGCCCATCTGGGGCCGCTGGAACTGCACGTCCGCCTCGACCTCGTAGTAGATCGGCAGGTACCCTTCGATGTTCCAGACCGCCGCCGCGTCGCCGCCCTGCGATGCCGCCGCCACGCGCAGCTGGCCGCCGACGACCTCCCAGGTGCCGCTGTCGCGGAAGAACGCCTGCGTGCTGCCGTCGTTGAAGTCCGCCGAGCGCAGAACGTCGCGGCGCCCACCGGGAATGTTGCCCGGCTGCGGGTCGGTCGGTCCACCCGTCTGGTCCTGCCACAGGCCGTGATCCTTCTGCGTGACCAGACCCATCTCGCCGTCGGGCTCGCCGTTGCGGGCCACGTCCCGGCCGGTGTCGGCGGCGCGGGTCGGGTCGGCGCCCTGGCTGCGCGACAGGCGGTACAGGAACTCGTCGAGGGCCGGCGGGCGCTGGCGGCTGATGGTGGCGATGCCGAACGGCGCGAACGGGACGATGTAGCTGTTGAACTCGCCCACCCAGTCGATGAGCCGGTCGCCGCCGGTGTTGCCGATCAGCACATCCAGACCCGCCCCGCCGAACACTCTGTCCTCATAGGACGGATGCGTATCCGGCGACTCGTCGGTGCTGCCCGAGCCGGTGGTACCCAGCTTGTCGTCGGCGTTGGACAGATCGTTGCCCCAGCCGCCCCACAGCGTGTCCTTGCCGGTTCCGCCGACCAGCCAGTCGTTGCCGAGGTCGCCGAAGACCACGTCGTCGCCGTCGCTGAACGCGGTGCCCCACGTGGCGTCCGGAATGGACACTCCCTCGTTGGACACGAAGTTCAGCAGCCACTCGACGCCGCCGGTACCGGAGATCACCTTGGTGCCGTCCGGGTTGAGGCGGATGACGCGGCGCGGGTCGTACTCGTCATAGAGCGCGAACTCGCCAAGCTTGTCGGCGTTGTGCGGGTTGGAGTGCCACGCGTCGGTGTCGGCCCCGAAGTGGAGCATGTCGCCGCCGTTGTAGGGCCGGGTCCAGTCGCTGCGTACCAGCCCGAGCAGGTTGCCCTGCGCGTCGTAGCGCTGGCCGTAGGACTCGTTGAGCGCCTCGCTGCCCACGATGCCGTCATCGCCGGAGCCGCCGTGCAGGAAGTCGTCGCCGAGGCCGCCGTAGATGAGGTCGTCGGCGTAACGCGGGTCGAACAGCGGGTCGTCGCCGCCCTCCTCGTTGGGCCGCAGGTTGAACGGCGTGAGGTCGACGGTCTTCTTCAACGCGTTGGCCACGTTGATGGTCGCGGTCTGGATCTGGCCCGGCGTGGCGATGAACAGGCTCAGCTCGGCGGCGGGGATAGCCGCGATGCCGTAGAGCGGCTCACCGAAGGTAGAACTGTTGCGGCTGGTGAAAATCCGGCCGTCGTCACCCAGGATGCCGTCCTGCCCGGTACCCCCGGAAATCCAATCGCTACCCCAGCCACCGATCAGATCATCGTCGTCGCCGTCCCCGAAAATCCGGTCGTCGCCGCGTCCGGTGTAGACAGTGTCGTCACCGGTCTCGCCGTGTACCTCGTCGCTGCCGCCGAGGTCGCTCGGAGCCACCGTCGGCTTGAAGTCCGGCCCGCCCGGGGTGTAGTCCAAAAGCGACACTCCGCGCGCCACCAGACGCTGCGTCCCGTAATTGTCGTAGTTGAAGCGGACATACGAACCGCTGTCGGTGCCGTTGATACCGACGATGCGGATGATGTTGCCGTTGTCGCCGACGATGGTGTCGGCGTCACGCGCGTGCCTGTCCGCGGCCGTGGTGGAGACGGGCAGGTTGGCGTTGTTGCGGTCGATCTGGGTACCGGCGCCGCCGAAGATGTAGTCCTCGCCGTCCGGGCGCTCGCCGCGCAGATCCAGGCTGTAGAAGGTGGAGCTGCCACCGACGATGTCGTCCTGGCCCAGGCCACCGAAGATGACGTCGTTGCCGCCGCCGCCCTCGATGTAGTCCTCGCCATCGGTCGCCGCCTCGAAGCTTGCCACCACCGTCAGCGGGCCGACCGGGTCGGCGACGCCGCCGGAGGTCCGCGAGGCACCCACATGTGAGGTGGCGGCGAAGGCCAGATCGATGCCGCCGTCGCCCTGGATCACGTCGTTGCCGAGCTGACCCAGGATCACGTCGTGGCCTTCGCCGCCCGCGAGGTAGTCGTTGCCGAAACTGCCCTTACCGGTGACGCCGTCGTTGATGGAGAAGGTGTGCAGCAGTTCGGTCACCAGGTACTCGGCCCACCACGGGGCGCCCGCGGGCGTGCGGTAGTTGCGCCACACGCCATCGGTGAGCAGCGCGCCGGACAGGTCGGCGACCGGGTTGGGCGCCTGGTCGGAGCGGCCGTACATGATGGCGGCCAGCAGGGCCTGGAAGTGCGGGCTGGTGAAGGTGTCGACGCCGCCGATTCGACGAATTAACCAGGCGTTGTCGCCGAAGAGGAAGTCCTCGCCCTCGTCGCCGTCGGCCATGTCGTGCCCGGCGCCGGCCACCACGATGTCGTTGCCGGCGTTGCCGAAGATGACGTCGTCGTCGCCGTTCTGCGGGCTGCGCGACTCGATGCGCAGGACGCTGGTGAGCGCGGTCGTCTGGATCTTCTGCAGGCGCGGGTCGGGCAGGTTCGGGTCGACCGTGTCCTGGATGACCGTGCCGTGGTCGCCGAAGACGATGTCGTCGCCTCCGTCGCCGTAGATCACGTCACGCCCGGCCACCATCGGGTCGGCATCGGCGTAGATGCTCGTGTTCGACGTGGCGACGGTCAGGCCGCGGTTGAACACGTCCACGTTGAACCCGGAGTCGCCGTAGATGTGGTCGGTACCGCCCTGGCCGCGGATGGTGTCGTTGCCCGAGCCACCGGCGATGTGGTCGCCCGCCTGGCTGCCGAGGATGGTGTCGTTGCCGCCACCGCCGTAGATGGTCAGGCCAACCGTTCCGGCGACTGAAAGGCCGCTGGCGTCGATGACATCGTTGCCCGCGTATAGGAACGGGTTGGCCACGGGCAGGTGCCAGCGCTCGTCCTCGTCCGGAATCGTCGGGAAGGCGTCGAACGGCTTGGGCCCGAAGTCGTGGGAGTCGTTGGCGTTGAACGGGTCGCCGGAGTACCAGACGCCGTCCTGCGACGTGTCGCCGTAGACCACCAGCGGCGAGTTGGGGCCGCCGCCACCGGTGATCGTGATGCGGTCGCCGCCGATGCGGGCGCCGCCGTCACGGGCCGGGTCGAAGCCGAACACGGTCAGGTCCACGCTGGCGCGCGGGGCCAGCGCGGCACCGGCGAGGGTGAGCACGGCGCCGTTGAGCCCGGCGATGGTCCACGGGCCGGCGTAGCCGCTGATCCAGATCTGTTGCCCCACAACGAATCCGGCGCTGGCCCAGGTGATGCCGTCGCGGCGGGTGAGGGTACTGGTCGCCACGTCCATCTGGCCAATGACGCTGACCTTGAATGGGTCGGCCACGTAGAGGGTGCGGTCCACATTGGACGCGACCGTCATGGCCGGGCCGGACAGCTGCATCACGCTGCCGGTGCCGCAGCCCGGGAACGGGTCGGCCAGCGGGCACGGCGCGTCGGCGAACGCGGTGATGATCCGGGTGAAGCTCTCCCCTGACAGCTGGATGCGCTGGCCCACAACGTATCCGTCGTCCGTCCACTTGAGACCGTCGAGCCGGGTCAGGGACTGGGCCGCGATGTTGAACTTACCCACCGTCCGCAGCAGCGAGTTGCCACCGCCGTGTACCACGGTCAGGCCGCCGTGCTCGGCCACGACACCGTTCTCCGGCGCCGGGATCAGCGTGCCGGTGATGGTGAAGCTGTCGTTGCCGATGCCCAGCATCAGGTTGACGATCTCGATGGTGCTCTTCGAGCCGTCGGTGCTGAACTGGCCGCCGGAGAACGTGACCTGCCCGTAGCTGATGCCGCCGGGGAAGGTCGCCGGTTCGCCGAAGGCGGTGCCGCCGAAGACCAGGGTCTTGGCCATGCCCAGCCCGCTGATGCCGGTGGAGGTCATGGTGCCCGCGCGGTCCTGCTGGCTGGAGTCGTTGTAGATGTTAAGGATGTCGATCTGCTGGCCCTCGGGCGGCTGCGGGCCGATCTCGAACAGCGGCGCGTCCTTCTCGCCGGGCAGCTTGACACCGTTGCGCAGCGACCGGTCGGCGCCGGTGGTGCCGCCCTCGACCGCCAGCGGGCCGCGCAGCTTCGACAGCCGGTGCTCGGAGGCGGGGAAGAACTTGACGCCCTGGCGCACCAGCGGCACCGTGAAGTCGGTGTCCTCCATCAGCTCGATGCGTTGCGGCACATACCAGTTGGTCGGGGTGAAGGTGGCCACGGCGGCGATCCGGGTGACAGTGACATTGGTGGTACCCAGCGCCGGCAGGACACCGTCGGCGGTAAACTCGATCGTCTCATCGTGGGTGGTGTTGAAACCCCGGATGATGGCGATCTTGAAATCACCGGCGCCCTGCACGCGTACCCATTGACCCTCAAGGAAACCATCGGCAAGCCATCCGGTCCCGTCGGTCCGGGTGAGGCGGCGGTTGGCGACATCGACCGTCACCTGGCCGGTGTAGACGCCCTTGACCACCAACCGGCTGATGAGCGTGAGCGGCTGCGCCCCGGACACCGGCAGGGCCGAGCTGAGCGTCATCGTCTTGTGGGTCACCGCGGTGATGGTCCGGTCGTAGCTGACCCCGCCCACCGTGAGCCGCACCAGCTGGCCGGCGACAAAGCCCTCCTCCAGGAAGCTGCCGAAGTCGACGCCATCGCCGCGAGTGAGCACATTGCCCGCCACCACGACCGTGCCGAGGAACAGCCGCGACGGTACTAGGCCACCGATCAGTTCCAGCGTCACCGGCGCACCATTGATCGTCTTCACGTCGGCCAAGCCGTCGGTCAGGATCGCGATGCGCACGTCGGCGGTGGGCTGCTGGGTCAGACGCAGGAAGTAGTCGTCGGTGGCGCTGCCCGAAACCAGTGTCCCCACACCGGTTTCCAGCACCACGACACCCGGGGTGTCGTTGTCACGCACGTCGGCGTCGATCAGCGTGGGGCCGAACAGGTAGGTCGGGTCGGCCGAGCTGAGCCGGGTGAAGGCGATCACCGCGGTGTTCGGGTCCTCGCGGGTGAAGTCGTCGCGGGCGGTCACCACCAGGCGCACCGGGTTGGCCCAGTCACCGGCGTTGAAGGTGATCGTCAGGTTGGCCTGATTGAACCGCAGATCCGTGCTGGAGATGGAGATCTGGCGGGCGCTGTCGTCGTCGAGCACCAGCTTGATGACGACCTGGCCGGTCGGCTGCATCGCCAGCTGCACCAGCAGCTCGTCGGTGAGCTGGGTGACGCTGGTGCCCTCGATTACCAGGGTGCGGCGGTCTTCGTCGGAGGTGCCCGGGGTGACCTCGGTGACGTAGACACCCGGGGTGTCGTTGTCGCGGATCATGACCTCGACGTTGCGCACCTTGGTCGCGTTGAACCGCGAGTCGGCGGAGATGACGCTGTGGTTGACCGTCACGACCCGGTCGCCCTCGGATCGGGTGTCGTCCACGGCGTACACGTACACGGCCTGGTCGACGTTCCAGTTCAGCGCGTTGAAGACCAGGACCACCGCACGCTGCGGCACGTCCAGCGGGTTGCCGTTGAGCATGATGTGCCGGCGGAACTCGGCGAAACCGTTGTCGCACGCGGCATCCGAGGCACCGGTGCAGACCCACATGCTGTCGCCGGGCGGGGTACCGGTCGCCTCCTCCTGCGGCGAGCGGGCGGCCGACACCGTGATGTACACCGTGCTCGTCGGCGCGTAGGCCAGGCGCACGAAGTACTTGTCGATGCTGACCGGGCCGCCCTCGCGGATGCTCGTGCCCGAGCCGGTCTCCGTGATGATGACGTTGCCCTGATTGCCGCGCGGCACGTTGTAGTCGAGGCCGTCCACGGGCAGCCCGTCGTAGCCCGGGTCGCCGGAGCGCACCAGGTGGTCGACGGTGCCGGTGGCGCCCTCGAGCTCCTGCGTCACGATGTCCGTGGTCACGTCGCCGGTGACGTTGATGATGTCGCTGCCCAGGCCGCCGATCACCCGGTACGCCACGCCGAAATCGGTGGACTGCACGAAGAACTCGTCGTCGCCCTCGAGCCCGTCGATCTCCACGATCTCGACGTTGGCGTAGCGCACATTGAGGCCGGCGCCGAAGATGCCGCCATCGGTGATGACGATGTCGTCCGGGAACTCGGTACCCAGTACCACGAGCTTGTCGAAGCCCGCGCCGCCGTCGACCGAGACCGGGGCGTTGACGTTGTAGCGCACCTCGTCCTCGCCGCCGCCGGCGCGGATGTCGATCGGCCGGGCCGACGAGGTGTCGGTGCCGATGTCCGGCTTGGGCCGCCCGTTCTCCATCACGATCTCGTCGTCGAACCAGTTCTCCGGGCCGAGCGTGAGGTGGGCGTCCTTGACCCCGTCGCCGTTGGTGTCGGTGTCGACCACCTTCGCCAGGGCGAAGGCGCGCACCACGAACAGGTCGTTGCCGTCGTCGCCCTCGAGGCGCAGCTCGGCCTGGTTGGAGTAGACGAAGAACTCGTCATTGCCCGAACCGCCCTGCGCCACAAGCGGTGCGCTGCTGCCCGGGCTGAGCCAGCCGCGCGTGGTGGCGATCAGCACCGGGAAGACATCATGCGGGGCAACGTTTCCGTTGGGAACGTCGCGGCGGCTGCCGAAGATCTGTCCAACTTGGAAGGTGTCGTTGCCGGCGCCGCCGTCCAGCGACGCGATCACGCTGGTGTCGTCGACCGCGAAGTAGTCGTTGCCGCCCAACCCGAAGACGTTGAGCCGGCCGTTGAGCGCGGTGTCGTAGTTGACCCTCTGCACCAGCGTGCTGGGCTCGTTGCCCTGGATCAGGTCGCGGTAGGGCGCCAGCGGGCCGTGCAGCACCGCCACGAACCCGGGCCGGTCCGAGGTCTCGGTCGGGATGGACAGCGAGCGGCGCAGCAGGAAGTTGTCGTCGGCGTTGCTGCCGTGGATGGCCAGCTCGTCGACGCCGTCGTCGGACAGCCCGGTGTCCAGCACATTGATCACGTAGTGGCGGAACGCGCCCTGGCTGCCGGTGGTGTAGACGGTGTAGTAGTCCGACTGCGCCTGCCCGTCGAGGGTCAGGGTGTGTCCACTTGCGACATTCATCGTCTGCAGGAAGTAGACGGTGAAGCGGTCCTCGCCGTCGGCGGCGTCGGTGGCACTAAGGTTCTGGCTGCCGTACACCCGGGTCTTGCCGCCCAGGAAGATGAAGGAACCGGTGGCGTCGCCGAACTGGAAGGTGTCGACGTCGGTGTGGCCCCAGATCCGGGTCAGGAACGGCAGCGCGCCGGGCGTGATCGAACCGCGCAGCACCATCGTGGTGCCGAAGGTCGGGTCGAGGTTGGTGTGGTCGCCGTAGATGTCGATGTCCTTGCCGGCGACCATCTCGCTGTTGGCGTCGGTGGTGACGTCGTCGCCGATCTGCAGCAGGATGAAGCCGGCCGCGGCGATGCGTCCCTTGGGCACCACGCGCGGGGCGTCGCCGGCCGAGCGGGACTCGCTCTCGGCGAAGCGTCCGCTGCCGCTGTGCAGCAGGTCGAGGTCCTCGTCGGTGTCCAAAGCGGACTCGCGCACCGTGATGCGGATGTCGCCGGTGAGCGCCTGAGCCAGTACCAGATGAAGCGTCGAGTCCGTCTCGGTGAGATAGATGCTCGTGCTCGCCTCGAGGCTCACGTCGCCCGTCGTGCAATTGACGAAGCAGGACGAGTCAATGTCAAGGTCATTCAAAGTGTCACCGATCGCGCCGCCGTTGGCGTCGATGTCGATCGACCGGGCGCTGATGTCGGCTTCGGAGTCGTTCGCGGCATCCAGAATCGAGCCGTTGACGGTGCGCAGCGACACGTCGGTGGTGGTCTCGATAAAGCCGACCATCATCGAGCCGGTCAGCTCGTCGAGGAACACACCCAGCGTCGGGGCCGTGATGTCATGCACCACAAGCATTCCGCCGCTGGTGTTGCGGTCGACGTTGATCTCCAGGAAGTCGGTCGGCCGGCCCACGCCACCGTTGGCGGTCATGGTGATGTTCACACCGGTGACGTCGATGGTCGGGTTGGTGTCGGCGTCAAGGATCCGCGCCGGGTTCGTCGCCACGGTGAGCGTCACGTCGCCCGCGGTGGAGTGGATGTGCCCGGCCAGCAGGTCGCCCGCCAGCTCGGTGAGCGTGACGTTGCCGTTGGTGGTGACGAAGATCTGCGGCACGGTGTCGGGCGGGGTGAAGCCGGTCCACGCCGCGTCGGTGTTTCCGGTGATGTGGACGAGCCGGTCCGGGGCGTTGGAAGTGTTGCAGGTCTTGGACTCTGAGCCGGTGGTGGTGACGTGGCAGAGGTCGATGTCGTCGGCCGCGCGGACCTCGGTCAGCAGGTAGGTCGAGTCGATCTCCACGTCGGCCGTGCCGAAGGCGCGCAGGATCTTGTCCAGGTTCGGGTCGGAGGCGTCCGGCCGGAAGTGCGTGCGGTAGGAGCCGCTGCCCGGAAGCGTGGTGCTGGGCGCGTTCGGGTTGTACAGGTTCACCGTCATCAGCGCGACCGAGCCGGCGTCGTTACCCTCGCGGCTGTCGTTGATGACGATGTCCACGTCGTCGCCGGCGGTCAGGCGCAGGATGGTCAGGCTGAACCCTCCGCCTAGCGACGCCTCCGAGCGGCTGATCGCCGTGAAGTCGAGCACCAGGTCGTCGCGGGCGTCGGCGGTCACCGCGATGTCGTGCAACTGGTCGTCGACGCCGCGCCACTTGAGCAGCTCGATGAAGAGCGGGATGCGCCGCACCGGCGAACCGCAGGCCTGGCAACCGATCGCGCCCAGCGGCGCCTCGAGCGCGAGGATGTTCGTCCGGATCGCCTCGACGGTCGCGTCGGTACCGGAGAAGATGTTGCCGCGCTCGTTGCGGATCCACGTGCGCCCGATCGGGTTGTAGATGTCGCCGTCGATGATGATGTCGGAGGCGGCGATGCCACCGGGCTGCAGGTTGCGGATCTCCACCTGGGTCGGCGGGAACGTGTGCACGATGTCGAAGTCGAAGGTG